>OGHJ01000017.1_pt1 | contig 261875 bp, 226 predicted proteins | sample 1571351 | NCBI WGS metagenome assembly OGHJ01 (sample SAMEA2582037, study PRJEB24529) | metagenome | biome: Human gut stool | place: China | collected 2011 | reverse complement strand
ATGATGAGAACTTTGGCAGCTTTGGAAATGACTTGAATATGTGGAAGTTCTACAATTTGCTCACTGGAGCAAATAAGAGTTCATATATTGATTCATTCTTAGACCGCTCTTTAAATGCTACTGAAATGGCAGTTGGAATTAATGCAGCCTTGCATGGGGATGAGCATTACAAATGGTTTATTGACTAACTAATGAGAGGACATCTATTTATTAGGTGTCCTTTCTTTTTTGACAACTTAAAAATACTACAAAATGGAAGATAATGGAAAATTGATTTTATGGGGTACATTGATAGTTATACTACTAATAATAATTGGTATCATTAATCCCTTTTTGCTGATACTGATTTTATCCATCTTTATTTATGTGCAATCTTAGTTACACTTTTCAATAGAAGTGAAAGTAATTTGAGAATCAGACTATTACAAAATGATTCCCGAATCTACTTTCACTTTCATAGTTAAACCTACAAAATTGAAACAATATGAGTTTGAAGAACAGTTATACAACAAGTGACTGCCTACAGTGGGACAGTGCCACAAATTTAGTGAGAAAATTATATAGGGATAAGAACTATAGAATAAGCCTGCTTGTTGGGTGTGGCATATTTTTTGGTTTACGCATCTCTGACCTATTGCAACTTACTTGGGCAATGCTTCTGAATAATGATGCAAAGTTTACCATTACCGAAAAGAAAACCAGCAAACGTAGGGAAGTGAGAATTAATAAGGAGTTTCAGAAACATATCAAAGATTGTTATACCGCTTTGAATATTCAAAACTTGAATGAGTTCTGTTTTTTATCGGGGAAAGGTAAGAACAAGGTCTATTCTATCCAATGGATAAACATTGTACTTAAAGAGCTGAAAAGCAAGTACAATTTAAAGATAGACCATTTCTCTACCCATTCCCTTAGAAAGACTTTTGGCAGGAAAGTGTTTGAATCCTCTGAAAATGCTGAACTGGCTTTAGTTAAACTGATGGAATTATTTAATCATTCAAGTGTAACCATAACTAAAAGATACTTGGGACTTAGACAAGAAGAACTATTAAATACTTATGACTGTTTGAGCTTCTAACTAATTGCTTAGAAAGGGACAAAGTTTGAAATTTCTGTTATTATCATGCCATTCTCAGAAATAAAGAACTTTGTCCCGTTCTCTAATATACAGTAACTTTCAAAAACTGCAATGTAAGAGAAACTGTAAATAATGGTTATATATAAATATGATAGGACATACTTCCAAGCCAAACAGATTGCGGTAACGTAGCTAATTTCGCACTGGTGCAAGCGTAAGAAAATTATCTTTTAAAAAAGGCATAATACGGCTTGTAGCTTATAGTATGTGCGATTTTGAGCAAATTTATCCTCACAGATACCGCTATAATTGCAAATGAATCATTAATTTTGTGGGCTAATTAACTAAAAACGCAATAGATATGGAAGATACATTCTCTTTAGGTAACGTATTATTATACGGTGAGTTCCCAGGTAAAGGCAAAGAAAACAGTCTTACGGGAGAAATGGCAGAGTTGTTTATCTCAAAGATTTTCGGGGTTACAGTCCTCAAATTGAAATATGAAGATGTCCTATATCCAGTTCTAACCACAGATGACTGTGATATTTATAGGGCACAAACCATAAAAGGAGATAAATATTTTAAGAATGAAGACCTTGATGAATTGATACAAGCCATTAAAAAGGTAAAGTAGTAAACAGATTTTTAAAGAGTTCGCAATATCTGCGGACTTTTTTTGTGCCTACTATGAAGATTAGATATTTCTTTCATTCATTACTTAGTTAGGCTACAAACCTATATACCTTATTATATATAATAGAGATTCATTTTTCAATCTGTAGAAACTACGGGTACTTTTTTCGGGAAAAAATCTTCTTATAGTCCCCGTTCAAAAAAAGTACCTGCTTATGCAATTACAAAGAAAAGAAGCTGATACTACCTAATTACTTACTACAGATATGTTTTGGAACACTTAGAACTGCATTTATCAGCGTTTTATCTTTAGCTATTCAAAACCTTTCGCTAACTTTGCAGCAATTTCAGTAGGCTTAATGCGTTAAGACACTGAAAGGACATATTTAACGAAAGGTGTTATTGAAATTATCTTCTATGTTCAAATCTCGCAAATTTGACAAAGGTACGAAGATGATAGCAATAGCACCACACCATTTGATATATACCTACCTTATATGAACTTATAAGGCTTTTAGATATTGTCAAAACTGGTGTGGGTTGCTATTGTTTTATCCGTACCAAAGGCAATGCGAGAGCCTGAACATAGGATAAAGCAAATATGTACCCACACCTTTTCTATTTAATATAACTGCTTTTTAAGGGTACTGAAAAGCACAAATAGAAAATAGAGATGAAAACGTTTAGATTAATTGGAATGGCTTTATTAGCCGTAGTTATGAGCATTAACTTCACGTCTTGCAGTGATGATGATGAAGAACCTATCAAAAACGATGATGGTATTATTACCAATCAAAAACGACTAATGGAGATTAAAGAAACTAACGCAAAGGGTAGTATTGAAATATATACATTCTCATACGATAGCAAAGGGCGATTAATATCTGTTACTGACAGTTGGAACGGTAAAGAATATTATACTACTCGTTTTACTTGGGGGAATAATACTATTATAGCAACTGATGATGATGATGATGCAAATACATACACGCTTACTGACAATTTGGTAAGAAAACAACAAGGAGATGGAGAATATAGCAAAATATTCACTTATAATTCATCCAACCAATTAATTAAGGTAGATGAAATGGATGAAAGACATAGTAGTGACGATTGCAGCTATACTTATACTTGGGATAATGGGAAAATGACAAAATATATCTACAAAGAGAATAATAGTGAAAATTCTTATGTTTATGAATATACCTACAATGGAAAGACTTGTAAGGGATGGTTCCCATACATAGAAGATGAAAGTTGGACTCCTTTAGATGATGATTATATTTTCTTCGCACATCCTGAACTCGTAGGTATGCGTACTAACCAACTGCCCGAACAGATATTCAATAAGTACACTGATAAAAGCGAATATTACGATGAATATTATAAAGAGACTTGCAAATATGAATATACTGATGAAGAAACAACTAAATTTGACTATACTTTAAATAAAGACGGGTATTTGGAAAGTTGTACTGTAACATATACAAGCGTAGAAACTACCAAGCGTTCATTTACAGACAAGAATGGTGACGGTGTTATTACTGACGATGAAAGAAATGTAACGGAAGCACGTACTCGTACTGATATTGTAATTTACACCTTCAAATGGGAATAAATACATTAAATAAATTCATATTAAAAATAAAACAACAATGAAAGCATTCAGATTAAATGGAATGGCAATTATTGCCATTCTCTTTAGCATAAGCTTTACGTCTTGCGGTGATGATTATGATGATTCTATTATTATAGACAGAGTAGATAATTTGGAGAATAGAGTTACGCAACTGGAAGAAATCTGCAAACAAATAAACACAAATATCTCCTCTCTGCAAAACATTGTGGCAGCGTTGGAAAACAACGATTATGTAACAAGCGTAACTCCTATTACCAAGGATGGTAAGGAAGTGGGTTATACTATTACATTTACTAAAAACCAACCTATAACTATCTATCATGGAAAGGATGGGAAAGATGGTACAGACGGAAAGGATGGAGTAAATGGTACTGATGGAAAAGATGGAGTCACGCCTATTATTGGGGTGTCAAAGGATGCTGATGGGATTTACTATTGGACACTCGATGGAAAATGGCTTTTGGATAGTGACGGAAATAAAATAAAGGCTATAGGCACTGATGGAAAAGACGGAGAAAGTGGTACGGATGGAAAGGACGGTATCACTCCACAATTAAAGATAGAAAATAATTTCTGGTATGTGTCTTATGATAAAGGGGCTAACTGGACTAAGTTAGGGGCTGCCGCTACAACTGTTGATGAAACATTCAAAGATGTGACAGTCAATGACAATACAGTAACCTTTACATTGGCAGACAATACAACTTTTACTCTTCCCCGATATAAAGCTGTAAGCATAACTTTTAATGTGCAAGAACAAGGTATTTCAGCAGGGCAGACTGTTCAGATTCCATATACACTGAAAGGGGCTACAGATAAAACCATAGTATCAGCCTCGTCAGACGGAAATTATAAAGTAAAATTGGAAAATCAGACTACAGACGGTGGCATTATAACAGTGACCGCTCCCGATTCTTATGTTGATGGGTATATCAATGTGTTGGTTTCTGACGGAAACGGATATACATCTCTGAACGTGATTAACTTCTACGAATGGGAAATGAATATCAGCAGTTCAGAAGAAGGACAGCCGCTTACCTACAGCATACCTACAGACGGAGGAAAAGTAACCATACCATTAGACGTAAACTTCGATTACGAAGTGCTCATTCCCGAAGATGCAGCCGATTGGGTGAGTGCGACAATAAAAAGTCGTGCAGTGATACGCAATGAAAAAATATCATTGGATATAGAGCCTAATATGACGCCCAATGCCCGCGGTTGTGTCATTTCTCTTTTGCCAAAGAATGGGACGAAAGCATTGGCTAAAATCAGAATCCAGCAGCGTTCACAAGCCCAGACCCAAGCGGAAAAGGTATTCAAGAACAAGTTTCCACAACAAGTGGATGATATGAAATTCACTTATTCAAATGGTTTTCTTACTAAAATGGAGGATGACTATGGAACGGCTACATTTACCTACAATTATCCTGCAAAGACTAAAGCTGTTGGCGTACCTGATGTTATAGTAGAGTATGATGGTAGTAATAAAGCCCCAAACTATACGATTGAGGTATGGGTGAACTCACAAGGATTTGCAGAAGAAATCTATCAGACGATTACTGAATCCGGTGGTTATACTTATTCCAATACAAAAACATGTAAATATGATTCCGAAGGACATCTTATCTTTATGAAAGACAGTAGAGAGAACAGAGAATATACTATCACATGGGAAGATGGAAACATTATTAAAGTTCAAACAAAACGTTTCTTTGACAATGATAACAAATTGGAATGGGAAAGACTTCACGACTTCGATTACTATACTACTCCCAATAGTAAATACATGTTGTTCTACTATGACATTTATAGTATAGACATTGACGAGGTGGATTGCCTTTATTGGGCAGGCTATTTAGGTATCGCTCCTAAAAACCTGACAAAATCATTGAATGGCAGTATTATATACCATGATGGTGGTTATAGTCAAACCGAGAATTACAATTATACATGGAGCAGCAATGGAGTAACAATTGATGGTGGTAGATATATTCCTTTTATACCTTAATTGTTTATAGCCAAACAGCATTATTAAACCAAAAAGCCAGCCTACCCATTATAAACAAATGGATAAGTTGGCTTTTTCAGTTCTGAACAAATCATTAACGCTTTCTCCTTTTGAACTTCATGGATGGGGTAAGTCCATACGCACTTTCAGGAAAATATGTGCGGAGAAATTTATCACTTGCTAATCTATAAGTGGTAATAGTGTGCGTTTCCATATAATCGGGTATAAGGCATACCCTTGCATCTTTTTTCATTGAATCTTTCATAGCTATAAAATTTTGAGTTTCACATATACAATAGTATTCACGATTACAGAGAATACCAAATAATAGGAACAGATTTTCAGCAGGTAGATTTTTAAGAAGATATAGCTTTATATACCCACTACTGATTTCTATACCACTACTATATTATATAATGGAAATACAGTATATGAATATTTTTATGATAAAGAGAAAGCTACTCTATACTATTATATACCATATCATTAGATAGATAAAAAACTGATAGTCAAAAGCAAAACTATAAGAAAGAATCATTGCATAACAGCGCAATATTGACTAACTTTGTGATGCAGTTCAATGCTGCAAAGAGATTAATTAATTAATTTATTGTTGAATATTTCTTGTTTAACCATCAAGTTAAACCATGAGTTAAACCAGCCTAAAGAAGCGAGACAAAGGTTTTCGATAAACGGAAGTAGCTCAGTTGGTTGCCTTTAATCCGTAGGATTAAAGGACATTAGCCTTCCAAGCTGAGGGTCGCGGGTTTGAGCCCCGTCTTCCGCTCTTCTGAAAATCAGATAGTTATCGAAAGATTTCTATCTGATTTTTGTTTTTAGACAATGGCGGTTTGGCTATGGTTTAACCGAGTGAGTTCAACCAAGAGTTCAACCAAAATCTTATGAACGCAACGATTAATGTAGTATGCTATAAGTGGAAAACCTTAGCAAATGGTGAATACCCATTAATGCTCCGCATCTGTAAAGACGGAAAGAAGAAATACCAAAGTTTAGGCATATCTGTCCTACCCCGTTATTGGGACTTCACACGAAATAAGCCGAAACCGAACTGTCCCAATAAAGAGTATATTCAGAAAATCATTCTTGATAAACAAACAGAGTTACAACAACGAATGTTAGAGTTCAACTCTGAACAGAAAGAATATACTACCACTACTCTGCTCAATGACGAAAACAAAAGATTTGAACTGAAAACAGTCTGTCAATTCTATCAAGAACAAATCGAACAATGCAAAGTTTTGTGTAAATAAAAAATACGGAACTCATTTTTGAATCCCGTATTTTCCATTTATACAAAATATTTTATAGTTCCATATTTTTTATAATAGCTAATCCTTCCTATCTTATCTGTTCAAATGAAATACTTTCATTCTTATTAGAGCTATCTCACATTAGCGTAGAGAATGAAAGTTTTATTTCTATTTCTGTATCTTGACGCAACGTATCAAACTGGAATTAGCACGACTATTATTCGAATTCAGTTTGACATCATCTTTACCAAGAGTTAGATGTACAGAATTCGCGGCCTTCTCTCTATCAGTAGAACTACACCAATAATAACCATTAGTATCTGCTGCAGTTAATTTTCCATTCTTGCGACTACGCCATCCTCCTATCGGATACCACCAGTTTTGTCCGCTATCATCCACCATAACATATCCCTTACTCCATTCTGCTGCAGCAAAAATACTTGAAGTTTTATCGTAACCATCGCTGGCTCCCATCCATGTATCATTAGGAGCTACCATATAACCTTCTGGACTCGGGTCATATATAGATTTTGTAAGATTGGATGCTTTCGGATAAGTATATCCCTCTGGATTCCCCCATAATGCCCAATCAGCATAGTATAGCCAATCGTAAGCACAATAATAAGGTGGATTAGCTGTATTGCTTTTACTCCGAGAATACATAATGAACTTTGTTGGATTTTGTATGGCATATTTCACATTGCCTGTACTTTCTCCACCTTTAACTGTAGCAAAAGCAACTTCTCCTACTTCATTGTACATTTTGGCATTACTATTTTTTCCATACTCCCCTGTACCTACAAACGGATCTTTCCGCCCCCATTGATAAAGTAATCCTATAGAGGAACGTTCTCCAGGAATAACGGAAGTCGCTCCTAAATTTCTGTCAAGTACAGTATAGCTATTTCCCTTTACGTTCATACCCAAATGCTGTTCCTTGACCTCTGTCACCCAAATATGAAATGACCACAAAATCTTAGCATCTTCCGTTTTAGGATCATCCTTGTCATAAATAGCTATCACTGCATTCCCTGGTCGTCCGTCAAGATTTACAGTAAATGATTTACGATCTGAAGAGAGTGTTACTCCCTTTACAAAATCAGAAGAAACATCATTCCACAATTGTGCAGCAGACAACGGTAAATAATTATCTTCTGCAGAGATATTCTCATATGCATAAACAGGACTAGTAGTATAATAGGCAGCACAATTCACTGTAACAGAAAGCTGTCCCGGTGGTACTATCACACAATTAGAAGTACCATAATAATAAGTCCACATTTCCCAATCTATATTATCAAGCGTTGCAGTAAGTACTTTACCTGCTTCTATAGATTTTCCTGTTAAATCAAGGCTATACGTTCCTCCTCCTTTCGGAGCCACAAGCATCACATCCAATTTCCCAGTAAATGTTTGCGGAGGTAGAACAATAATAGCTTCATTATTCTCAGTTATATCAATATTTCCTTTTAAAACGACTTCACGAGACATATTTTCCTTAGTGATAATATTACCACTTTCCAAATCCAATTCTATACATCCAGCCATTATATCATCCGATTCTGATTTCAAAACGACAGATGATATAGAAGCAAATTCCTGATTGGCAGGTATTATCAATTTTAACGCACCCAATGCCGGTTTCAATTTCAAATCCGCCAATCCTTCATTATCAGCAACGGCATAATACGGACACGCTGCTACATCAACTCCACCAGTACGGTAAATCTGGTCCTTGGGCATGTTAAACTTCATTCGCTCCTCTTGCAGCTGTACGCTTAAAGGATAATATACCGTATATTTTTCCTCGGCAGGCACTTCATATAAACTAACCAACCCTTTTGACAAGACTTGTACCTCTTTACCATTAATACCGATTTTTCCACCGGAAGGAATATTCAAAGCAAAAGCTTCATCACCTTCTACTTTTATATGAAAAGAATTAGGTTGTTCTATAAAGACTTCCTCCATTTTTTCTTCGGTACAGCCAACTACTACTGCCATTACTCCGGCAAATAGCAGGTATTTCATCAATAATTTTATCATAAAAAAAAAATTATTTATCCAATCTTTCATCAAGCGTAAATATATAATTCTCAATATTGGTATATCCGTTTTCTGCCATTTGTGAAGCATCGTCCGGATTATTCTTATCCAAACCATATCCGTCTTCAAACTCATCAGGCATACCGTCACCATCAGTATCTAAGAGGCTCACTCCAGATTCTATTTCACCTACACCACCTAAAGGAAACTGTTGTGTATCTTGTTCATTTTGGATTATAGTCCCTTTTTCTCCCAATGAAGTCAGTTCGCTGATAAGATAAGCATCCACCTGATCGCGCACAGGCAGACTTGCACCAACATATTTCACAATCCATTCATACGCTTTTTCGGCATCCGATTGCTGAGAAATAGTAGGAAATATTTCCGGACACGTAGCAAGAAAAGTCGGATTACCAGAACAAAGTTCTTCCCAATTGATTGCAGGAAGTATTTCTACCCCATTCAAAACACCATTCTTATCTTCATCATAAAAGTTTCCAACGCAATAAGTATTAAAACGTTCATTTCCACCGATAAACGGCTTAGTTGGTGACATATCAACCAATTCCACCTTTATGCTGCCATCTTCCTGACGTACATTCTGCCAGTTAACCACAGGACCTTTAATAAAATAGTTATTTTCAATTGAAGTCAACGAACTACCTTCAGAATCACCACTCATGTTATACGCAGCGCCACTTCCCCAATTATATACAACATTATTCACGAATTGGTTCAGCCCCTTAACTTTCGGATTACGAGTCTTGTTATCAATATAAAGGTTACGAAACAATGTGATTCCATTTTCAAGATCGGTTTGCATCAATCCACCACAAGAATGATTCTGTAATCCCTGTCCAATAATAGAATTCTGTATAGTTATGTTACGTGCCGTAGTACTGTTTATAGAAAAATTCTCATCACGTCCCCACGTTACAGACAAGTGATCAAATATCATATTTTCTCCATCAGCCACTCCCGCGGCATCCTTGCCATCAGAACCTTTAATTCCCATACGAATACGCAAATGACGACATATTAAATTATCTGCATCCGTAAACGATACACGATTACCATACAAGACAATACCATCACCGGGAGCCGTCTGTCCGGCTATCGTCAGATTTTTTGAGAAAATCAATGTAGACTTTAGGTTTATGATACCAGCCACATCAAATACAATAATACGGTCAGACTTACTCACCGCATCTCGAAAAGAACCTTCACCATCATCATTAAGATTAGTAACGTGATATATTTCTCCACCACGTCCACCTGTAGCATATCGCCCAAAACCTTCTGCACCAGGAAAGGCAAGCACCTCACCATAATCGGGAAACTTTCCGGAATCTCCTTTGACATATACTTCTTTTGTGTTTATTTCTTCAGTGCATCCAGTACAAGCCAACAACATACTTAAAAGAAAAGTCTTCGTCATTTTCATACTTTCAATAATATTAGAGGTTAATAAAAAGCGTGGTCTCAAACTGCGTTATAAATGCCACAGTCACAAAACCACGCTCCAGTCTATGAGAAGTTTGCTATCAATAGCCAGGCAATTGAGTCAGATTTGGATTATCTATCAAAGGATGTCCACTAGATTTTGCAGCAAACGGACATAATTCAGAAAAGTTCTCCTTAAAACCATAAAATAATCCATCAGAACCATCCCCTTTATCAATCCAAGCAGGATAAGAACCTCCATTTTCCTCCGAACCGGTAGGCTGTTGATAAATAATCTTGCCTACTTGTATCTTACCTCTAGCAGATTTGGCAAATCCGACAACAGCTTGTCCTTTCATATTGAATTCACTGCTGAAAGCTTCAAACATTGCCCTAGGATACCATTTATCCTGCGAAGTTACATTAGAACGATGATTCTTCACAATTTCAATCAGTTCTGTTTCATAATCACTATACTGCTTTTCGTCTTCTGGAATATTTTTTACTGTAGCTATCTCCGTAGGATCTGTCAGTTCAATATAATCTATGGCAAGGAACTTATCACCGTACTTTTGACCGTCTTCCTGATATTTATACAATCTATATTTCGGCACATTGGCATATGCACCCTTACGATCGGACAAGTCTTTCATATCCTGCTTGGCCTGTCTCAACTCCTTAGCCAAACGTCCCATACGAATTAAATCGCTACGAAGAGTAAATTCTCCGGCAAACTCCCATTTACGTTCCTGCACAAGCGCATCCTCAAAACCTTGCTGATCGGTTGGAATAGGCAGTTCACCCACTCCGGCACGGGTACGTACTTCCTTCAAGGCAGCTTCAGCCTCGGGAGTAGGACCGTTATTCAAGTAATTCTCCGTTTCAGCATACATCAGAAGTACATCTGAATAACGTATAAGCGGAATATTGATATTTCTTTGGCTTGCAGCTTGCGGTTCCACACACCATTGGATACGACACTTACCCAATAGTATAGAAGAATAAGTAGTACCGGTATCAATCCATGGTCCTTTTTTACCGCCATCTTTGGGGTAGATACTATATGAAGTACATGTTACATCCCGACGAGTATCCTTTTTATCAAATGAAAGATAATAAGTTGGCAGAACAAACTGTAATGTCTTGCGTGAACCATATGTTCCATTATAAGAACCTGGCTGCAGATAAAGTCCGAATTCCGAGTTGGTCTTGTCACCATATTCTGCCAATTGCCAAATCATTTCAGATTCTGTCTCCGTAAGTTTACGCTGGCAATGATTATACCACAGATATTGGAAACCCCTCATTCCGTCTTTTCCCTGTACCAATGAGTTCTTTCCATGTTCTTTGATTTGAAAGCATGCATCATTCGCTATTTCATATAATTCCTTAACACGTGTAGCATCATCCCGACGAGCCATTTTCAAAGTTGCAGGATCATTTGTCTCCAAATCCCAGCGCAATGAATAACCTCCTGCATAAAGAGCAATACGTGCCAGCAATGCATATGCTCCTTGTTTGGTAAGACGCTCGGTCGAAGTATAACCGCTCTCCTCGTACCAAGGTAACCATTCTGTAGCCTGTTGCAAGTCCGAAACAATTTGGTCATATATACCATCACGAGGTGAACGTTTCGGATAAAAACGGTTCTCATCATTTGCATCCATTTCTTCCAGGGGAACATATACAGCAGGTACATCTCCATAGATACGTATCAAGTTGTGGTAACAGAATGCACGAATGGCCAATGCTTCCCCTAACAATTGATTTCGCTTCACAGTTTCGGGCATCTTCTTCAAACGGCTGATAGCGACATTTGTTGATTCAATAATACGGTATCCCTCTTTAAAGATAGTTGTAACAGTGGTAGGAACCAATGGGTCAAAATCATAATTACATGCCTTGTATTTACTACTGAAACCATCCTCTGCTGTATGCACTACCGTTTCACCCATACCAAGATTATAAAACATCTCCTTGTGTATAAGTCCTCTGTAACACCCTTGTACAAACAAATCCGCTTTAGTCTCATTCTCAAATATATAATCAACATCGTCAGAGGTATAAGACTCCATTTCCAGCCAATCAGTGCATGATGTCATGCTCATACCCAACGAAAAACTGAGTATTGCCACCATAACCAGTTTCTTTTTCAAACCAGCCCATTTAAATATTTTGCTATTCATATTCTTTTTCTAATTAAAACGTTAAATTAAGACCAACAACATAACTTCTTGAACGGGGATATGCAGAACTGTCATATCCCGGAGTAGTAACCACGTTATCCTTAGCAGCTCTCACCTCAGGGTCATAGCCTGAATATCCGGTAAGTGTAGCCACATTGTTAGCTGTAAAATAAATACGGGCATTGGAAATCATTGCTTTCTTCAACCACGTTTTCGGCAAGGTATACCCCAATGTAATCTGAGCCAACCGTAAATAAGAACCGTCTTCAACAAAATAAGAAGAAGGATAGAAGCCCCATTCCTTGTTATTTTTAGTCAATCCCCAAATACGTGCAGAACCATCGGGGTTCATTTCCTGCATACGTGACAGCGTTGCTTGTTTTCCGGTAGAAGGATCTACTACACGGTAATAGTTACTGAATTCCTGTGGAATATTCTCAAATATAGAATAAGTAGTTAAGCTCTGTTTATTTGCATTATAGATATCCTGGCCAATGGCAAATTTCAAGAAAACACTTAAATCAAAACCTTTATAAGTAAACGTATTATTGAAACCGCCGATACAATCTGGAGTTCCATTACCGATTTTCACATTTTTCTTAGTAAATATAGGATTCCCTTCTTCGTCTACATCATCGGCTGCATACTTAATATCACCTGGTTGAGGAGTTCCCGACTTAGGCTTCACAATTCCTTCACGCAAAGTCAGTTTACCATCTTTTCCCTCAATGAAATCCTCCGCTGTATAAATACCTTCATATTTATAACCGTACATTTCACCTAAAGCTTCGCCGACTGTTGCATAGTAGGTAACCATACCTGAACGGGAATCACCTGCACTGAATGTCTTTTCAGTCTGTCCTTGCTCCAACGCTACTACTTTTGATTTATTAAAAGACAAATTCAAATCACTTGTCCAACTGAAATTTTTAGTTCGGATATTCACTGTATTCAGCGTGACTTCCCAACCTCTGTTGCGCATCTTACCTACATTTTGATATTGTGTAGAATAACCTGTAGAAGATGGAACAACACAGTTCAATAACAAGTCATTCGCTTGATTATTATACCATTCTGCTGTCAAATTTACTCTGCTATTGAATAAAGACACATCAAGGCCAACATTGGTAGCTACTTGTGTCTCCCATTTCAATTCCGGGTTACCCAACTGCGTACCTAATACATAAGCAGGATTAGTCATTACATTATTCATAGGGTAAGAGGTCAATGAAACATTAGTGCGGTAAGAGAAGCTTCCCACGCCATTGTTACCTGTAGTACCATAACCAACACGCAATTTCAAACTATTGACAACATCATTGATACGATTCTCTTTCCAGAAACTTTCCTCAGAAATTCTCCATGCAACTGAAGCTGAAGGAAAAACTCCCCACTGATGTCCTTTGGCAAATTTAGAAGAACCATCGGCACGAAGAGTTGCAGTCAGCAAATAACGTTCATCAAATGTATAGTTAGCGCGTAAGAAAGCAGAAACGATTCCACTATGTCCATGACCTGATTTCTTTTCTTCTACATTTCCCAATGAAATATCATCAATTCCATGGTTAGGATAGGGCATCTGCTTCACGCTGATAGAATTGCTTTCATCTTCACTATAACTCACTTCGTGACCCAATAAAAGATTTACCTTATGCTTCTTTGCAAAAGTCTGATTATAGTTCAAAGTATTCGTTATCTGATAAGAATAAGATTCACTATTTCCTATGCTTCCCGTCATACCCGTATTAACTGGGTCCATCAGGTAACCGGTAGAGCGTTCATCGGAAAATGAAGTGGATTTGCTGCTATTCCATCTGTAGCTTCCGGCAATGCGGTAAGTAAAGTGTTTCAGAAAGTCAAACTCTAAACCGGCATTTACAGAAAACATACGAGAACGTTTATTGGAAGTAGAAGCTTCGTTCTGTATCAAAGGGTTAGAAGCCGTATAGGAACTCTCAGCTCCACGAAAATCCACATAGGTCTGCTCTGTCAACATTTGGTCACGGGTAAAGTAAGTACCACCGCTGATAGGTTGACGTAACACATACTTCATACCAGAATAACTGCCGCCGCCATCTACACTCTTGTTATTAAACATTGCGTTGACATCTAGGCGAATTCCTTTATAAAGTTCTGAATTGATTTTTGCACGGAAAGCACTTTTATTGGCTGAATGATTGGCAAGCAGACCATCCTGTCCATTATAATTATAACTCAACATCACCTGAGTCTTTTCTGTTCCGGTAGAGATATTAACATTATGGCTCTGCGTCATGGCATATCCACCGAATACTTCATCCTGCCAGTCAATAGAAGATGCATCAGCGTAACGCTCATGTATACGGTCATATACACCCGTATAAAAACCTGTGGCATCTGTAGCCATGCCATCATCATAAAAAGCACTCCATGTAGGAGTAATACCTGTCAACTCAGCAAACTCATACTGGTATTTCACAAAATCTTCTACATTAGACATTAAATCTAATTTTTTGGCTAACTTATCGAAAGAAAAATAGGTATTGTAAGAAACTTGTGTTTTACCTTTCTTACCAGATTTAGTAGTAATCAAAATAATACCATTGGAACCGCGAGCACCATAAATAGCTGTCGAAGAAGCATCTTTCAGCACGTCAATACTTTCAATGTCATTAATATCAATATTATCAAGAGCACTTCCCATCTCAAATCCATCTACAATATAAAGAGGTTCAGTACTTTGAGTCAATGACATACCACCACGAATGGTAATATTGGCACCTGCACCTGGAGCACCACTCTCTGTTACGATATTTACACCGGCAGCTTTTCCTTGCAACGCCTGCATCGCGGTTGTTACCGGTACATTAGCTAATTCTTTACCGCCTACCGATGAAATAGCACCTGTCAAATCTTTACGCTTCACCTTGGCATAACCAATAGCTACTACTTCTTCCAACATCACGGAAGACTCTTTCAACGTAACCTTATAATCAGTAGGTGTACCCAATCTGATTACAGCATCATCATATCCGATAAATTTAATCACCAAATCTCTAGCGGAAGAAGGTACTGAGATCCTGAACTTGCCATCCATATCAGTTATCGTACCGATAGAACTGTTGCCCTTTACTGTGACAGAAGCACCAATCACCACATCAACGGCGTCTCGAACCGTACCGGTAATTGTTCTATTTTGGGCAAAAATGCCGAGAGAACAGCCTGTTAACAGGAACATCAACAGACAAAGTTTTTTGTGTAGAATTCTCATAGTTTAACAATATAATTTTTAATTAATAATATAACAATCCAGCTAAAATGTCATAAAATAAATATAAGATTAACGATATTCAAATACTGTGTTCAAACACAATATCTGTATTGCAAAGATGATGCATTCTTAAAATTATTTATATATTACATTTGATACAAAGACTTTCTCTTTTGATTTTTATTATGATTTAGAGTAATGCAAATAGAATATTGTACAAAAAAAATTAGTTCTGCCAAATGCAGGCTACCTAACATTTAAGAAGCTAAGTTCAGGCATTTCAAAAGAATTATCATCACAAGCAAATTTATTTCATCCGAACTAATACAAATAACCGATAACTTATATTTCGAGATTGATAAAATATCTATCTTTGCCGCAAATCTAACTGCAAACTACAAATGAACATGCACATTCCTTCCCGGCAGAACATATTTCGTGAAATGCGGGATTATTTAATGATTGCTTTAGGCATGATTATGTATGGTATCGGGTGGACAGTATTCCTGCTTCCCAACGATATTACCACAGGCGGAGTACCAGGTATTGCCTCACTGGTATATTTTGCAACAGGACTGCCGGTACAATATGTTTATTTCGGCATCAACTTCCTACTGTTATTGCTTGCCATCCGTATTTTAGGATGGAAGTTCAGCATCAAGACAATCTTTGCCGTTTTTACCCTGACCTCCTTTCTGCCAATCATTCAGCAACTGACAGACGGCGTTCACCTACTGAACGACCAGCCTTTCATGGCATGTGTCATCGGAGCATCTTTCTGTGGCGGCGGCATCGGCATTGCTTTCTCTTCGAACGGAAGTACGGGCGGAACGGATATTATCGCAGCTATCATTAACAAATACAGGGACATTACACTGGGACGGGTCATGCTGTTTTGTGACCTTATCATCATCTCTTCCAGCTACTTCGTGCTGAAAGACTGGGAAAAAGTAGTATACGGCTATGTCACTCTATACATCTGTAGTTTCGTTCTGGATCAAGTAGTAAACAGTGCACGTCAATCCGTGCAGTTTTTCATCATCAGCGAAAAGTATGAGGAGATAGCCAGACATATCAATGTGTATCCTCACCGCGGCGCGACAGTTATAAATGCTTCCGGATTCTATACCGGCAAGGAAATAAAAATGCTGTTTGTACTTGCCAAAAAACGGGAATCAACCATTATCTTCCGGCTGATAAAAGACATAGACCCGAATGCCTTCGTGTCACAAAGTCAGGTAATCGGAGTATACGGAGAAGGATTCGACAAAATCAAAGTAAAATGAAAGTCAAACATGAAGAATTAAGTATAAGAAATAAGGAAATCTACACTGCCCCTCTGATACTCTACATTAGCTTAGTTTCTGTAAGCCTTATTATTTTATACCTTATACTTAATTATTGAACTTCCCTTCTTTCCACGTATAGATTATAGGATCGCGGAGAAACGGTTTCAGTTTTTCCGCTGTTTCTTTTTCCATATAGTCGGGAGTGGTAAAAGTAAAAGTCAGCGTAGCGTCCTTGCCCGAAAGGTCGGCTTTCATTAAAAGCATATCAGCCTGAAGGCGAGCATCCTGATAGCGGTACACATCTACCGTATCGGAAGCAGGCACAATAAAATCATCCATATTAGGTAATGATGCCAGATAGGATGCAGCGGGTAACTCTTCCCAACCGGTAGTATAGAACTTGATATGACTGTCACAAGCCGGAGCACAAACTGTAGAAACAGTACAGATAAGACGGGTACTGTCGTTCACTGACAAAAGTTTCATCTGCCAGGTACTTTGAGGTGTTACCTGCACACGGATATAATCGGGAGTAAGTTCAGTCATTTCCGACTTACCGCCAAAACGATTGGTTACTTCCGCTTTCATCTTGCTCTCCAAGAAGTCAATGAAGTCGGCACGATTCACAGCCGTAAGCAACGGACTCAGAGAATCGGGCATATTGGTAAAACAAGTTTTTGCCAGTTGCGCCGACAAAGAACCAATTCCCATACCTACTACAAATAAAAAGACTATCAACTTCTTCACCATATCCCTATAATATTTTATCAATACTAAAATCTTATTATTATAAAAATCACCTTACAGATAAGAACACAACTCCTGCAAAAAACGCGCATCCACCTCATCAAAACTATTCAAGTTTTCACTGTCCACATCCAGCACACCCCATACTTCTCCCTTTGCACGAAGAAGCGGAAGCACTATTTCCGAACGCGACAAAGAACTGCATGCTATATGACCCGGAAAAGCATCCACATCCGGTACAACCAATATTTCAGCCCTCTCCCAGGCCTTTCCGCAAACGCCACGCCCTTTCTTTATTCTGGTACAAGCCACCGGACCCTGAAAAGGGGCAAGCACCAGCTCCTCACCTTTCACCAGATAAAATCCCACCCAGAAAAAGTGAAAAGTCTCTTTCAGTGCAGCCGCAACATTAGCCAGATTAGCGATAAGGTCATCCTCTCCTTCAATCAGACACTTAATTTGCGGAAGCAACATACGATACTTCTCTTCTTTGCCGCCATTACTGATACACAAATCTTCTGCCATACACGCTATTGAAATTCTATTTGCTCCCCAAATATAGGAAGATTGAGAATAATTCAAATAATAAACTAATAATCAATATTTTAAAAATAAGCAAAAACGCCATTGTAAAACAATAGTAAAACTAAAGCCTAAAAAAACAACGGGTTAAACGATTGTCTATGCAAAGATGATAATTAAAATCGGAAAGACAAAGCGCAGCATTAAACTATACGTAAATTTATCCAATAAAGAATAAGGCGATAGATAATAATCCTACCGCCCTATTGTTCTATTTTTCCCTAACTAAAATTATCCACCTCGTAAAATTTTTGCCTTACCTTTAGAATATTAGTCTATTTTTCCTATTTTAGACACATAGACAGCACTTTCACCAATACAGCAATCGGTATCAGCCGTACAATAAACCGCTCTAAACGTTCCATTGCAATACCCTAAACAACCGACAGAAGTCATAATAAGCCATATCATCCGCTTGCTCTATCAATATGTCTATAAAACCTCTCATGTACGCATGGCCTTCATATAAAGAAATATTTTTCCACTTGGCGCATCTTCATCGGCAAAAAAGAAAGAATGACAGGTTTTAATAAGTGTAGTTTCGTCGAGCTCTCTACACAAATCAGAATACCATGCGTTAAAAGCTACATACTTATCCCATTTGGTTGTTCCAGAAGGAAAACTCATGGATTTTGTAGCAGCCTCAACCTGTTCGATAGTCCAATGTGCACCTTCACATTTTTGACCTTCCCGGTTAGTATAACGGAGACACTCTACATCGTATTCGGCGAAAGCACGCTCATAATGGTTATTATATATTATGCTTTGCTGCTCCCGGAGGAACTTCCAATACGCATCGGGGTGAGTCTCTTTTAGTTTGCACAGCATCTCATTAAGGCTGTCTATACTCTTCACCATTATCTTTTCCGTTGATATGCCTGCATCTTGGGCGGACAGTACCATGTTTTTATAATCAATCATACCAAAAACAAATTTTTTAATTCCACAAAATCACTTTCAGTTATTTTAAAGGCTCCGGTATTTCCGAACAACAGATTTACCACCGGATTGTCCGGCAGTTGGAAGCGAATAACACCCTTTCCAATTGTTCCATGAATAATACCCTTTCCGAAAGGCAATTCATCCATTTCCCGGAACATAGACATCATATCGTCAAATAATAGGTCAGCATCAACATTTCCATTCTCATCACAGATAAACAAAGCAGCATTATCAATTACACCCTCTATTTTTTCACGTTCCTTTGCTAGATAATTCTTTGCACCACGCTTCATGTAGATGGATGCTATTTTCATTTGCGGATTCTGGGCAGCTAAATCGTCTATACGCTCATTAATCCATATCTCCAACGAATCAATAGCTTTATTCTTTAAATCAACCAATTTACTTTTCGCTTCCATATCCTTTATTTTTTAATCGGTTTCTGCGTGGATTGCTTACCGGATTTCATTTCCATAAACTCCTTGAAAGTCATATCGCTGTATTGTGTCATGTATTCATTTAACAAGGCATCTCTACGGGCCGTTTCTTCTTTAGCCGTTTTTACCGCACGCTTCACAAAGGACAACTGACGGTTAAGTATCTCACTTCCTTCCGGAGATTTTTCTATACGGTCACGGACCAGCCGAACCAATTCTACATTTACCATCTCCTGTATAGCCATAGAGTTTTCCTGGAATTCCTGTGATGATTGCAGGAAGTTATGCTCTTGGTCACTAAGGGATGAGGTTATACGGTCTATTTCGTCCCATATCGGAGTGTTAGACCGTTGGGCGGTCGGTGTAGTGGGCATCTGTTGAAGCGTCTGTAGCTTCTGCTGTATCATTTCGTTCTCATGGGCCAGTTGCTCTATACTGGGACGACTTCCTAATAACGGATCATTCTCAAACATTGCCATATTCTTTAGTTAGTGGTTAATAATGAAAGCGGTATCGCCCCCGAAGGGGCTTTACCACTAACGTTTTCTTTTGCGCCTCTTTACGCTTTTTACGCTGTCGGAGTTGCCGCCGCTGCTCTTTGGCAGTTGCATCCGAAAGGGTTCGCACCCTCTAACACATTTGTTGTCGGAGTGGAAGGCAATCCTACAACGCCGTAAATTGCACGGCAAGTCTTACGGTCTGTATAACACATGGATTCCTTCAGAACGCCTTCAAGACCCATTTGGATAATCTTGTTCTGATAGAGGTTCGCAATTTCCATTCCGTATACCTTCTTGTCAAGGTCACAGAATTTCTGTGCATAACGTTCATTTAACGTGTCGTACAAATCTCTCTGACCTTTATACAATCCGAATGCAGCTGTATTCAGCTTATCGTTCATGTTGTCGTAAAGGTCACGGGAAACCTTGTAGTTTCCGAAATCGCCTTCCACTTGGGATTTATAGAGGGCGAATTTTTCGGCCACATCCGTATCGCGGTGGGCGTACATCTGGTTTTGCGTATTCACCTTCAGTCCCCAAATGGTATTGGTCAAGGCTATTTCAGCCTCACAACCTTTTTCCCATGCCTGAAAAGCTGTGGGAGCTGCACCGGTACGTCCTGCAATGGTATCGCTTACTGTGTTGATGTTTACGTTTTCAGGCATTCCACCACCAATACCGCCACGATGTCCCCAAAGAGCAGCAGCACCTAATACAGCTCCACCAATACCAAAACCGAGGGCGGTTCCAGCCAGACCTTTTGAAGCATATTCCCTCTTTTCGTCGTTGTGGACATACTCCTTTTCTTTAATAACTTGTTTTACTTCTGCTTCCATAAATCAATAAATTAAGGAATGCCGGTCAATATTAACCGGTGAAGCAAAGGACGCCATAAGAACGTTGTATATAAATTATTCCGTTGTTAGTTCATTGTTGATTGATTGTAAGTTTGTTGTAACACTCCATTTACGGAGACGAAATGAAAAGTTATTCTTCAGCTTATTTACGCATTGTTGGGTTAGTCCGGTAAGAGCCGCTATCTCACGCTCTGTAATTCCCTTACATGCGAGAATGTTTATAAGGATTGCACGTGCATCCACGCATTCTTCACGATTACTCTTAAACAACATATTCACGTCTACTCCCGCATGTTTACATACAGAAGCGACTACAGACTGATATAAATCTTTCATTTCCATATTTCCGCTTTAAACATTGAACTCCCGAAAACAAAAACACGGAAGCGTTGTTTATAAGGACAAAGCCCCAAAACAATACTGCCGTGTTGTTATTCCCTTGAAGTTTGCAGACAGTGAAGGGAAATGGGGCTTTCTTTTTACTCTAAGCCCCCGAAAGAGTGTCAGCTACAAGCCAACTTCTACATCGTTAATTTCTTTCTTACCATACAAATAGATTATAACTTATTCCTGCGCCTACGTACATGCCGCCCGGATAACCATATCCAGCTTGCAACCCTAATCCCCAACGCTTCTTCGGTTTGATGGGAACCGGATGATAGATGTCATTCGTTACTGTCTGATAAACAGTTCTTGGATACACAGTCATACTATCCAGCCGCGGGTCTACATATCCACTCACCACCGCACGATACAGGCTATCTTCATACACAACCCGTTTGCGATGAAGCAAGGTATCACCTATACGTACAGTGTCATTCGGCAATATCTGCCAAAAGACCGCTATCGGTGCGGAGATAAGAACTGTATCAAGTTTGACAACCGTCTGTATCTTTGTTTCGGTACGTATTTCTGCCGGCAAAGGCTCGAGCGGGCGGAACCACGCCGCCACACAAGCGATGGCCAGCAATACAACTAATAGCCAGGGTAGTTTTTTCATAACCTCAACAAATAATGATTTACAACCATACCTGCACATATTGCGGCAACTCCATACAGCAAGTCTGCTTTGTTCCACTTGCCGTTATAGTAGTGGCAACGGTCGCTGTTCTCCTTGATAAAGAGCATCAGCAGTGCAGTGCTGCCACCGAATACTATGGCGGTGGATAGATAGACCACCGCACCTAAGATGTTATTTTTCATAACAATTAGTATATATTTATGATATTAATTTCATCCCGGCACTTCACGGTCCGGGATGAATATTGTAAGTACTTAATCTTCATTAAACGGATGCTCAAAATCATACGTCACGAATTCCGTTCTCTGGTTGCTGAGAATCCAATAATGGTTCTCTGCTAAAAATAGCCTCTCTCATTTTCGTAAAAATAATATTCCTTAATTTTGAGTTGGCGCTATGTAAATTTAGTTAATGAAATTTATCTTCTACCCGTGGTTCCTGTAGACTAATTGGAGCAAATCTTATAAGTGTATTGATTATAACATTGGCTATTTTCTGCCCTCCGATATTATTAGGATGAACTTGGTCGCCCAAATCTTTGGTTATTGTTAAAGTTGATATTCCACTTAACCCATTTACATCTATGACGGGAATGCCATATATTGCCGCAATATCTTTTATAACTTTACAGTAATCTAATATAGTTAGATTCTGATTATTTTTGTATGGATAATCCGCATTTTCATACTTATTATAAAAGTTATGAGGCGTACATACAAAAATTTTAGCGTTGGGGATTCTTTTGATGATTTTTCTTATCATTAAGGCATAAGCGTAGTAAAAATGTGTTTCATCTCCATCATCTATACTCCCTAGTTCAACACTACCTGAAATATCATTTGCTGACGCATAAATAATCAATATATCAGTATCAAGCGGTATAGTAGATACCCGCTCATCTCCACACATATAATCCTTTATTGATATTGTCCCCTCTGAAGGATTGCTTGCATGATAATATCCAGATTCATCAACAAGCTTGTTTTTATATCCAACTGATGTAACCTTAGACCCACCAATACCTCTGTTATAATGGTCAGCCATATTAAAATATTTCCATACATACTTCTGCCATGAAGCCAGTTCTACAATTGAGTCGCCAAACGATGTCATTTTCTTTCCGGAGAAAGCCATACGAAGTATCTCATCATGATTCATAGTTGAATCCATATCAATAGAATTGGGATTACAAGGGAAATAATGTAATGAAACAAAAGCATGAGTATTCTTGTTAAAGTTAAAGACAGCGTATCTATAGGCTGGGCTTTGGTTTATTTTAAGTTCCCGAAATGAATCTGTCTGATTGCCGGTATATCCAATATATGAACCATCTGATGTAAACAATGCTACGGAATAAGCATTTGTAAAAACAGTTTTTGCATCTTTTATATCTATAAGTTGAGTCGTATTATATTCCTCATTGACAGATAGAGAACCATTGGTTGTATTGTATCCTTTGATTAGAATTGATTCTGTTATTAAGTTTTTGCTATAATCCAAAATAGGAACTTCTGCAACTCCAAATTCTGTAAAAATAAAATTCTCTTTACCAAAAAAATATTTACCAGGAACTTCGGTTGTATATAATAACCTACAGTAATTAGACTCTTTTTCCTTGGGAATTTTACTTATATTTCTACCCGTGGCGGCATTGGCTCTCTTCCAATTTAGATAAGTAAGGCCGTTTTCTGTTTTCTTGTAAAAATAGATTCCATAACAATTTGTATACAGATAATCCATGTCACCTATATCAAAGCCGTCAACAACACACCTTCCTTCTGAAGAAATAATATTGCCCAAATTATCAATCGTTTTATTTGATTTTATTTTATCGGAGGATATTTTATTCACAGATATGTTTTCAACATCCACATTCAGTGCTTGCCGAATCCAATTATCAATGCTTGTAAACGTTCCTCCCTGGAACTCCCATGTTTCTACTTTTCCATCTGAATTGATGAATGATACCTTCAGCCCAATGTTTCTAAGTTCCTGCGGGACTTGGGCAATGGCACCTTCCAGACTGTACTTGTTACTCCCGTCAATTCCCGAAGTAGGATGCTGGATGGAAACATTATACTCGGTGATGTAGTTCATATAGTCAGTGTTGCCACCAGTGCCACCACCAGTGCCGATGTATTTCTTCAATGTAGCGGTACTCATTGAGCCGTTGCTACTACCTTGCTGAAAAGGTATCAGCTCGTTTCCGGTTAAGTTCTCCTTTTGAGGGAGTTGTCCTATTTGTAATCCTTCTGCCATATCTTTTTATTTTTTATCATTTTATTTTTTTGTTATCTGCAAGTAATATTGGTTCTTCGTTAGCCAACAATAACGGAGTGCCATCCGATAATAATAAATACCTTCCATCAGGGGGTGGGTTTGGTCCCGGTTTATTATCCTTGATATATGAATACCCTATAGTAAGTATCCCAATAGTAGGAATACCGATTGTCGGGATGCTGATGTTGGGGATAGTGATTGGGTTCATAAGGCTATCCCTCTGTTACATATTTTGCAATCTCAACTTCCTTGTTACTCTGTATGCGCACCGGCATTCCTTCAGGAATATTGAGTTCAAATATCACACTCTTCTTATCGGGACCGTCTGGGAATTTTGCAACTTCAGAAAATTCCAAATCATCAACTTTTGAAAATACAGTAGTCCACCCAGATTCTTTACGTTCTATTTGAACGATACACTTTCCCGGAGATGCAATATCAGCAACGTATACTTTGTCTTCCTTTGTAAAATTTAAATCAATTGACGCCATAATGTTTATTTTTTAGAGTTATTCAAATAGTTCACGATTCCTTGCACATGCAAGTTTACTATTGCCCGTTTGCCTTCATCCGATAATAGGAAGTTAACATCCTCCTTATTGTCTTGGAATAGGTTTTCTGTAAGAACTGCCGGGCATTTTGCATGCTTCAATATGTAGAACCCGCTTTCCTTATCAGGGTCGCCGTCCGTCATATCCTTGCGCATTTTCAGACCAGGCAAGTATCGTTCGGCCGATTCATATAGACATGTCGCCAATTTATCGGATTTCGTCTGACCTATGGAAGTCCACGCTTCCCAGCCACGCGCCTGCATCCATTCCGAACCGTTACCCGCTGCATTGCAATGAATAGAAACAAGAAGTGTTTCACTCGCTTTGTATTCGTTTGCCCGGCGGCAGCGTTCGGATAAAGGAACGTCTATTTCTTCTTTGACGATGCGTTCGGCATCAATGCCTTTCTTTCGCAGTTCCGCTTCCAATCGTACGGCAATCTCACGGGTATACGCATACTCTTTCAATCTTCCATCCGGAGAACACTTGCCCGGAGTGTTACTTCCATGTCCGTTGTCAATCAATACTTTCATTCTGTACGTCCCCCTTGAAATATTTGTCATAAACCACACGAGCCACCCATCCGGCAACAGCACCGACACCGAATGATACGACAGTAGTCAAGTTCACCCAAAACGGAGTATAGTGCATGTAAAGCATAACTCCTACGATAATAGCGATAACAATCGCTGCGATAATCAATTTCTTTTTCATTTTGTTACTCCTTATTTATTCATGTTATTAAAAAATTCAACCTTAACCTCATCTATAGCAGTTTTGATATTAGCATAGGCACGTGCATTATTGGCGCCGATAGGATTATAAATTTCCGACTCTATTATATCCGAAAACTTTTTGACCCAATCCGTAGACATAAACTCACTGAGCCTTTTCCCTCGATGAATAAAGTTGTCGAGTTCAATACTTCGCTTCTTGATTATGGCATTACAACGCGTTTCTATTTTCCGTCTCGTTTTCTGCTTATCATCAATATTATTCTCATCGCGTACATTGCGGACCAGCCGGCACAGTCTTTCACAATCAAGGTCAAAGAAGTTGTTGCAAACCGAATTTATCTGCATTTGAGAAATAGGCTTCAATCCCTCGTTAATATCAGATAGAACCTCATTTTGTGCTTTGGTTTCCACGAGCAAATCATTTATCACCTTTTCCTGCCTGGTTATCACATTATCCACCAAATGTTTGAACCATTTGAATATAAAGAACCACATTACACCGCATATAACCAAAAAGAAACCTGCGGCAACAGCCATCATTCCGAAATCACTAATCCCCTTACTTGTTTGAAGGGCTGCGTTTACAACTTCTGTACTCATCTTATCGTTATTTGTCAATTATCACTATCTTTGTGTCTCTTATCAATAAGCGAACTACTGTCATTCCGTTTTGCTCGTGAGGGTAGGACGGGATTTTTATATCTTGCCGTAGTATCTGAACCATGCACCCCATTTGCGTTCTTTCAAGTAGTTCGGATTATCCTGGTTAAGTTTGGCTTCCATTTCAAATGCGCTCGCACGGTAAGCGTTGGCGTTTACTTTACCGCTGCCTATTATGTTGTCTGTAAACAGGTGGTATACGAAGCTTACAAACCATTCTGCCAAATAAAGAATGTAGTAGAATAGTGGGATAAGGAGCAACCACCACGCACTGACATAGAGTGATAATAATGCGGACGGGATAGCCGCTATCTCCATACACTCGAAGAACTGTTTCTGATGTGTCCGTTCATGACGTATGATTGTTTCGGACAACTCTTTCAGCTTCGTAAGGATGAAGCCGAAGAGCATGATAGTTGTGTAGCTGCCAAATAGTATCAGTTTGGCTAATTTGCTGTTGTAGCGGATTGTTTTCATGATTTATAAGTTAAGTTGTATAATAGTTATTTATAACCAAAACGACACAACAAGCCCAATAGTAATTAAATACTGGTACTTCGATCTCGTTAGTCCAATCTTCATTTAAGGAATCATGTTGCTCGTTATCATCATAATACATTCCACTTATATGGCAGTCGATGTTATTGTTAAAACGAATACGTCCACTAACATTTGTATTAACATTTATAAATTTAACTTGGCCTGGATTTAAATCTACATAAACATCTTCTTCATAAGTATCACCACTTAAAGTACCTTTAACTGATTTCTTTGTATTGTTGGCAATGATTAATACAGGAGAATTTATTATAACATTATCCCCGCCACCTGCTATAAGTTTATCTCCTAAATACATCTTACCGATTTCTCCAGCTCCTAATCTTATCTCTCTCATATATCAGTCAATTATAATGTATAACGTATTTTTATCTTTCTCTCCTAAGGCTATATACTCTTCTTCCGTCATAACCTTTATTACCCTCACATCGGTACTAAAAACTTTGTCCGCAATGGTACCCGCCGCTTGATTGGCTTTATCTGCCGCTGTTTGTGCGTTCACTGCTGCTTGATTGGCCTTTTCTGCACCCGCTTGTGCCTGCACTCCCGATTCCTGCGCCTGTTTAGCTATTTCTGCAATCTGTTCATTGTAAGTGAGGATATTCCAATTATCCGGATTCTCCCAATTGTCTTTAGAAGTATCTATACCTACATATTGCTCTGTAGTCCATGTTCCGTTAAGCCTATAGGAAATATACATACCAATAACCCGTTCATTTTCCTTAATGGCATTGTGAGCGGATGTCTTATCGGCGAAATCCACATCGCTTTCAACCCAGAAACCAGAACCGCTACCACCAATCGACTTCCAATATCTATCCACTCTCCAGTTGGTATCATCTACACCTATACCTATAAACTGTTCCTGTATCCAGCCATCACCTGGATTATACGTAATTGTGAGCCCTGGTTTGCGTAATTCCGTCGGTACAGCCAAACGAGTGTCGGAAGTGCTGTTTGCATACTTCATAACAACATATCCCCTTTTATTTAACTGCTCTTGCAATTTCTCTACATTACCATTAGATGCCTGTTCCAAATCTCTTATGTCAGAATTCAACGATTTAAAGTTCCTATCCAATAATTCAGATACTTCCCGTCCTCGCATCCCTTCCGTTATTTTTTCTATTTGTGCCATATTATTTCATTTAAAAAATCCATTTTTCCCAATCAATCCACACACCTTCCATGTTCCAAGCGCCATCCGCCAGTATCCAATCGGCGCTCTTTTGCAGTAATTCTCCAATGCCGGCAAGCGACATGGATAGCGTACAAAAGTCACCACGATTACCCGTTATTGTCATTCTTGTAACCAGGGCTTCTCCAATTAAAGAATATCTTCCATCGGGGGTATAATCTTCCGGATAAATTCGTTCAGTGTGATTTTCCACAGAAGCAACACTTATCTTCACCGGATTGTCACTCAACAGATAGTTGTAAAGATTAATTTCCTGTTTTACATTGCTCATAAGATGTCCACTATTTACGCTCCAACTGATACGGCGTTTTTTCTTCTTCACCCACCGCCCCGTATCAGGGCTTCCTATCTCTATAGTTTCAGCCTGTATGTCAATTTCGCATGTAGTAGCATAGGCCAGAGTTTTCCATTCTCCGCCCTGCTCAAAAAATACGATTAAATCATTTCCTCTTAACTTAGGCATATACTTTGATTTATGGTAAATCCTCTATAATATACTCTACCGTCCCATCAGACCAATTAACATTTTCACTCAACAGTATATATCGTTTTCCGGAACGGGTTAGCCTCATCAAAGGAGCAACAGAATCTTCCCTCTCCATTTGCAATGTTAGCTTCTCTGTAATACGTCCGTAAATGCGTTTTAGGTTACTCAATAAATACTCTTCCGGTCGCTTCATTCCTTCTCCCACGAAATATAAGCTTTCAGCGGAACTTCCAGAGGCAGCCCACGGACTGTTAAATAGAATACTGTATGCGGCCGGATTATTATTATTTGTAGCCAATTTCAATTCCACAGATAAATCCTTACTGAATTCAATACCTGATTTGGAGCTGTATTCGTTTTCGTCGCTATCTTCTCTTTCTTCATATACATCATCTTCCTTATAATATTCAACTTTTAACCCGCTTATGAATATTCGTCCCGCTCTATCATCTTTATACGGATACAAGAACGTCATTTCCACTATTCCCGAAAGCTCTTCTTTGATTGGAATAACATATCCATTAGCTCCATTATACGGCATATCAAGTGTTTTCGTTGTCACGATTTGCCCTGAGCCTCCTGTTCCGTTACTATCATTATCACCGCATCGAACATCGAATTTAGCCCATGTAGATTGCCATGATTTACCATTCCAGTATTTATTGCCAATTTTTAAAACTACAGGAATTATACAAGCTCCATTTGTCGCACGTGTTACAATGTCTAAAATCATAGAACCATCCGGATATAAAATCATTTCATAATCTTCTCCTTCAGTAGTTCCGCTTATTACGAATGCCCCATTTTTATAAAAAACACTCTCCTTGCTCCTTAATCGCAATATCGGCATTTCGTTAGATTGTGATTCTGTTGGAAATATCTTCCTGAACGAATCTGGTCTGTCCTTATACGAATATACAAACGCTAAATTCATCCGTATAATGTCATCCCAATTATAATTTCTTTTTTTATCCCACTCATTTACTCTCGTTTTGTCCATTTTCGCATAAATAGCTCCATACGCATTAAATTTCTCTTCAATTGTTGCATATTGAGATAATCCCGTATATGCTCCAGTGTTTATGTTGTAATCGTATAGATAAGATTCAAACATTTCTAAATCTATTTGTTGCTTATACAGCTTGTATGTCTGTTTATAAATATCCCCCTCAATCTTTCGTTCATCCACCCATCTTCCAATATACTTCATCTTCTCACTGTCTATATTGGGGATTACATTTTCTACCTTAGATACTTTTGCCGAAATCTTAATTTTATTATACCCTTGCAAAATATCCTTTTTATGACTATTTCCGGCTAATTTCATGTCAGAAACAGCCATCGAAGAAGTAGGAACGCTTTCATAAGAAACAGATGAAAGACTATTCAGCTTTTGCCGCAGCTCCCCTATTGGGATTTTCATATAGTCGACATCCCTTGTTGATACCAGATACAAATCGCGTCCCCTCTCATGTATGGTCCATCCCCAAAATTTACATAACTCTTCAAGCAAATCACTATAAGTATCAGCATCGTATCTCTCCCAATCCGGATCATCTGTATTTACACTGTTATTTACCTTGAAAAAATTAAATCGGGATATACGCAGATCCAAAGGAAGCAGGTAAAATTCGCTGGCAGCCGATTCTTTAACCTCTTTCGGTATATAGATATAATTATAATCTACCCCCGTTGCATCGATACACTCCAACAACAAACTACATAAAGAGGTCAAGTCCATTTCTCTATTTTGGTCCATCGGAATGCTGTCCAATATACCAATGCCGGAAATAACGGGAAATTCCACTTCCAAAGGCGTTATATCCCAATCCTCGCTAAATGTATCAGCCTGCATATATCCACACCATTTCAAATCACCTTCAATCAGAAATTCAACATAATGCTGGCGATTATCGGAAGGCATTAACCCGCTTATATCTCCATTGTCGATTATACGTATATACCCCGTATGGGTACGGATTGGATTCATCAGTTCTTCATCGGTGGATTCCTGTGTTTCAAAGGTATTATATGCAGGTTCCAGCGTGATTACTTCATTAAAATTACCTTCCTTATAAATGTTGATAACCGCGTCTCTTTCGTCCAAAGTCTTAAAGGGTATCATCCAACGTATATTTCTTGCCATAATGACTATTTATTTCCGTTTATAATCCTTTCCATTATTCGAGCTTTTTCCCGAAGACGTTCCAAATCTTCTGGTTTCGTTTCCTCTTTATCTTCATCCTCTGTCTCCCATGGGAACTCCAGTTCAAGGTCTTTCCCGGACATCACTTTGTACAGCACTGATGATTCCAAGCGGGTACGCTCCCAATCCTGCCGGTAACGTCTGTTCATGCCCTCTATATAATCTCTTGCTTCATTAACCCCCATTTTTGATAAAAAATAGTCGGGAGAGCATCCACCTTCCCCGACTATTAACCTATATACTTCGCGTGCGCTTAGTCTTTTTTTTTATCAGAATCACAGATATTTGAGCTTTCCTTGCTGTCTTCGCTGCCGGTTAAAACCTGCATACGCTTGGCGTAATAGTCCGCCATCCTGCCAACAAGGGATATGTCATTTAATGCCTCGAAAAACTCTTCAAGCGTTAATGTTATCCCCGGATTGGCACGCAAAAGAATGCAATAGTATAGGATATGAAGACACAGCATACGATTTGCATCAAAAGGCAATTTGCTTCCTGTCAATTCTTCATAAGTGTATATAGGACCCCATACGCTATCAAAGGAAAATTCATATTCTACCCCTTTTATCTTTACTTTCATACTTTATCCTCCTGCCGCTACTTGTTTCAACGCTCCATAACCGGACAATGAAACCGATACAGTACCATTGCTTCCCTTAGTGGCATCTCTATCAAGAGCCGTAATAATAGCCTTGCCCTGATAATAGGTTCCGGATGCCGGCTTCGTCCATCCATCTTCCGGTAATCCTTCATCACTCTTGTTGGACGGAAGACCCACTGTTACATCAATAGGCTTGCCGGCTACGAACAATTTAAACAGCTCATCGTAAACGTAGTCTTTGGTACGGTCTTTATCCGCACTGTCTACGCTCTCATTCGTTGCAGACCAGTTCATATTACCGACTTCCTGCGCATCCCAGAAACCATCATCCTTTGTTGCACTGTCTACAGTAGTGGCAGCAAGATTTATCTTGCAACTCGTTGACAACGCGATAACCTTTTCGGAAATCCATAACATAAGGTCTTTTCCGTTCAAACTTTTAGCTTTTCCCATAATTCATAAAATTTTAAATTAAAAATCAACTGTTTTCATTTCAAAGTTCAATATGATACCGTAGGCGTCTATATCGTCTAGCCACTCCTCGGCCGTTCCGGTCAAAGCACAATCCCTGACTTCGAACTGTTCATATCGCCGGCGTTTTTCTTCAAGAGCATAGCGGATGCTATTCCCTATTTCGACGGCTTCCCCGTATTCCTTAGCAACAACTTCCACGCTTACCCCTACACTGTCCTCGTTATTTCCATCCTTAGTATAGTCGGGGACAGTACCATCGTTGCGAAAAACAATAAACGGGTATTTAGGAGCACCCACCGGAATAACCAGCGGATATACTCTATTGCCAACCTTTTCAGAAATACCTTCATCTTTCAAAAGCATTTCTTTTATATGTATCCCTATTAACAAACTCATAATCGCGACTTCTTTATATTACCTTCATTCATGTGTTTTAGGTTACTTTCCGTAGCCAGCCTCAACAATCAACTTCTCAACCCTCTTTCCCAAAGTATCAGCAGCCTGCTTCATTGCACCATCCGCCACGCTGAAAAACCCCTTTCCTGATAAAGCACCTCTATTGGCGGTTTTACCATTTTTACTCTTGGTTCTTGTAAATGCAGTTCGCTTCATTGTACCCTGATTGATAAAACGAAGAATGAAAGCCCGGTCTCTCCCCTGATAGTTTTCTATGTCCTGTGTCCGCTTGCTTCGTTTGCGATTTCGAGTAATGCCACTTGCCCCGCCTCTTGGTTTACTGTATTTCGTTACCCTACCCGTACTTCTCTGATTCAACAATGACACACTACCACCTACCACTTTTCGGCCATACACAGAAAGCTTAACGCCCAAATAGGCCTTTCTGGGGTCGCTCCTCATCGCTCCCTTTGCCGCATTTTGGACGGTCTTTTGAACCGGACGTAACACCTCACGCACTTCTTTCCGTATCTGTTTCCTCTCTATGATTTCATCATAACGTAACCGTTTCAACATACCCAATGAACCGGTCGCATCAAGTTCTATAAGGGAGTTTCTTACTCTATATCCCGACATTGCGGCGTTTTTAGAATATCCCATATCCGCTTTTATTTAGAGAATAACAGTTCACCGCGGCCCGTTCTCTTTCCCCAGTTGTTGGCTGCTATCACAATTTGCTCACCGGTAACCACTGCGCGCCCGTTACCACCGCCAAGATTACCGGAATGAATGGAATCATACAGCTTTTTCTGGTCTGCCTGGTTGATAAACATTTCACCACTGCTGACACGGGCAGTGATACCGTCCTGATAGTTGGTTCCGCCTACAATACCACCTTCGGCGAAGTTGCCTATGGAGCTAATGCTAGACATAGCGCTTGTGAGGGCGGCTATCGTACTAGCGATAGCTGCCAAGTTTTCAGGAAACGGTAAGGTAGCCTGTTCCGCGATAGCAGCGGCGCTTTTAGCACTTGTTAGAGCCTGTATCACTTGAATCATTTGCGCTACGGCCGACATCGAATTCCCTATATATGACAGCCAATCATTACCGGTAGAAGATAGAGCACCCCCAATCTGACCGATAGCACCCGTTATTGCACTTAAATCATCACCTTCTTTCGCCGTTGAACCTATTTTGTTAGCATATTCTTCCCACATTGCAATTTGTGATTGAATATAGCCGGCTTCCTCTTCGTTGGCGTATTTAAGCATATCCTTGTAAGATGCTATCTTTTGTTGAATCGTATCGTACATGCCTATACGGTCGCGCAGTCCCTCGAGTGCAGGGTCTTCCACTTCTTCCGGTCCTTCGTTCATTCCACCTTCGATAAGTTCCTGAACGGGCTGCATCAGAACAGGAAGTTTCTTATCACCCTGGATAGCCTTGAAGATTTCATCACTTAACTTATTGTCAGAAGTTCTTTCTATGGCGGTCTTTATCTTTAAATCCCTCTCAACATACCCCACTTCTACGCCCAATTCCTTTTTATTGCCAGCGCCTACACCTGCGCTGCCCGTTCCGGAGCCTGTATATACCTTATAGCCTTCAAGGCTTTCGACCGGAGTAAATCCCTTCACTCCCTTATTGCTATTATTAAATTCTGTAGCAGTTTCGTTATATTCCCTGCTCATTGATTTAAGAGAAGATATAAGTCTTTGCTGCTCTATGATAAGATTTCCGATACCTTGTAATTCTTCATCCTTATACTTGTTTAGCATAGCATTAGCTATAATCTCTTTCCTATATACTTTTTCGAGTTCCGCAATTTGAATATCAATTCCTCGACGCCTGCCCTCTGATGAAGTACTCCGCCGTTCAGATTCCAAACTCTCCCTCGATGATACATATTGGCCGTATAATCTTCTTATCCTTTCTTTCGTTTGGTCTCTCTTACCCTCATCCGGATTTATCAAATCTATATCAAATCCTTCTAACGCTTCTTCTACAGAAACCTTTATATTACTATTACCTATTTCTTTTTCTATCTGCGCTGTTAAAGCGGTTGCTAAATCCGAACCTAATGTCTTATTAATACCCTCTTGCTTTTTTAGTGCATTGGCCCATTTTTCAAAAGCAGCAATTCTTTCCTCTAATGGAGCAAATTTATTTTTGGCAATATATTGCGCTTCTTGAATTTCTGCTTCATTCATTGAAGACCTGACCCCGTGGCTCATTCGTGTATTTCCGAGTTGGTCTATCGCCCGTTGAGCAGCAACAGACTTGCTTATTATTTCATCTAACCCATTTAGAAATGTATTAAATTCTCCAGCCCCAAGCGCATAAAAGAACTGGTCTATTGTAGCCCTCGCAGCTTCCATTGTTTCCGCCATAGCATCCCCTTTAGCCTGGCTGGATTCCATAAACTTATTAAATGCCGCACCGGCCGTTGTAGCGGCACCTATTCCCACAGATATTTTACCAATAGCGCTACCTACATTTTTTGCGACACCTTCCAATGTCATATTCTTTTCTACATACTTATCAAGGCTTTTCTGCGCTTTCTCCAAACCACCGCTATACTGAGCGGAATCCATTATCAAACGGGTAATTATATTCATAGACTTGTTTTTAATGTAAAAAGGGGCGCAATGTCACCACTCCGCCCCCTCTGGAAACCATAATTATAAACTTAAAACAACAATAGACATTATGCTTCTGTGGTTTTATACAATGCAAATGCTTCTTTCCTAAGAGTTGTAATACTCCAGTCGGCATTCATTGTAATAACGATTACATCGTTCTTGGCCTGCGTGTACGGGTCGAATATCATGCGCACCTCTCCATGCTGATTTGTCGGCAGATAACCGAAACATCCAGCGGCTACATATTCAACATCGGCTTTTTCCTTATTGGAACCGTAGTTGATGTACTCGGTACAGAATACAGGATAGCCGGCAATAGCGCCATTCTCGATTATCATTCTACCGCTACCGGCATCAACCGGGGTAGCCTCTAAAGCAGCTTTCATCGCTTCGCTCATAATGTAGCAGAACCCAATCATTTCCACACCCGTAGATGCAATTTTGCCTTTCATCTCAAGCAATTCCTTGTAGGTAGGAGTTGCACCGGCAAATGTACCTGAAGCTTTTGCACTGGCAAACGGCCCGTGAAGGTCACTTGTGAAATTCTGATGGGAGAAGATTACACGGTTTAATGTTCTGTTCAAACCGGCTCTGATTTGAGACTGAACCAAAGAAACCAGATCAGTATATGAATCGTTGATAGCTTGGTTGGATATTTTTATAGAGATACCCAAACGGACATGTTTCGCATTGATTTTACTTAGGTCGATGTCCTGGTCGGTCAACGCTTCTGTTTCACCTTTGATTTCCGCCTCAACAGAACCAAGTACAGGCCATTGTATATCACCGGTTACACCCGTTTGTACAGGGATTCCCACCTTATCAAAAATCAAACCCATTTCCAACGGCGGAAGCACGTCTTTTATCGTCAACGGAATCATACCGCCGCCGACAATGGCTGCCGTATCCAAACCGGTGAATTCACGCTGCAAAATACATTCACTACTGGAGCGCTTGCCCTTAACTTCCTGCAAGAATTCACGGAACATCGCGTTCTTGCTCTTGTTTTCTACAAAGCCGTTTTTGCTAGCAAACAACAAATCATTGTTCATGGCAATATCTCTGGACGCCTGTTCAAATTCCCGTTCAAGAGACTTATATTTGACTTCCTCTTCCGGAGTGAAATCCCGCTTTTCGGCAGAAGCCTTATCGATAATCTCGTTCATCTTGACGCTTAATCCCTCTCTCTTGTTGATTAAACCACCTCTTTCCGTGATTAAATCCTGTACAGTCTTCTTTTCTGTTTTCATAAAATAAAGTTTATTAATGTAATATGTATTTCCTTTGCAGGCATTTCAATTCCCTTTTTCTGAAAGAAGCAGGTAACGGTCTGTCTACTTCGTTCTTATGGAGTTTCACGCCGGCGGCCTCAACTTCACGGGCTGTAACGCTCGTTTCCGTATATGCGGGGTCGCTTGCGATTGTCATTTCAAATACCCTATCAATACGTTCAACGTGACGGGTCAGAATGTCTTCATCATCGGTAGTGTATCGAACGCTACTCCGTTCATCGCTCCAAAAAGTAAATGAACTGCCGGCCAAGTCTCCACGCTTCACAAGCTCCAGTGCATTGTTCCCGTCCGCCGTATCAGGCGCTTCAAATTCATACTTAACACCAATCTCATCTACGGACAACTTCAATGTTCCCTCGCCCTTATTGCTACGGGCTAACAACTTTTCCCGGTTATGCCACATCGTCATTTTAATATCCATCTCACGAAGCTGGTCCTCCGTAATTGCTCCCGGTTCTATCACCTCGTAATAGTTTTCCCAATAGTCGGCCAGCAAACGACTGCGCACGCCAAAAACAATCGCATAACCTTCGATTGTGCGTCTGTTACCACCTTCTTCGACCTCTTCCCGCAAACGTGGCTGGAAACGGTCTCCTACGTAGCTTCGAACCTCTCTTTTAACTTCTTCTGTTTCTTTCATATTGTCTTTTTCGTATTAGTCTGTCTTACCAGTCTTTTAAAAAGAACCTTTTCATAATACTTTCCTACAATGGAAATAGGTTACTCATTATTCTTCCTCTACACCGCTGCCTTCATCTATCCGAGTTGCTATAATCACCATGCTTCCATCCGTTCGGCTTCCGTTCAGGCTTTCTACTTCATACATTTTCCCATCCCATCTTAACCGACAACGGTCAGACATTATACTATTATACCTCATCGTTACCCCTATCTCATTATTCATCCATGATTCACCGGCAGTCAGCATTAGAGAACCCTTTCTGTAGTCAACCTTAGCCCATACGGTTTTTACATCCACATACGCTATTGTCTGTTCTCCGAACATCTCTCCGCGTTCCAGCACAGGAGCCAATATGGTTACACGGTCTTTCAAACTTCCAGCTGTCAACATACATTTTCTCCCCTATTTGATAATTTTCTATACGGTTTTGTATACACTTCAATAGAAAACGGAACGGGATTTTGTGCCACGGCGGCGACCGGTTCCCGGTTTCTGTAGTTATGAGCCGCCAGAATAAGGATTGCCAGCTTCAACCTTTTCGGAAAATATTCCTTTCCTATCTCCGTACCTTCTGCCGGCTTCCCTTCCTGCTCCTCATATCCGATCGCATTTAATTCGTCCAACGTTCTTTCCGTACCATAAATGATTGCATCTTCGGCGGCAACGCCATATAAAGAAATTATATCATCCTCATCTTCAAAATCAACCCGCATCTGTTTTTTCAACTCATCCAATGTTACAACCTTTAATTTTTCCATACTCTATCCGGTTTATACGTTCTCTTCTTTTTTATCAGATGGGGCACTACCCGTGCTTCCGCTTAGTTTCTCGCTGCCAAGAGGCGCAAGATTTACACTCAGATATACTTCATCCCCTTTATCTACCGGGGCGTTGTCATTCTCCCTGCGTATATCGTTCACAGTAGCCTGCCCGTTATCCAATCTTGCCTTATCCCATTTAGCCTTACTATCCAAATCAAGCGCGTAAAGGCTGCTAAGATTGAATCTGAATTTATAATCCATCCACATGTTGCGGGGTATAAGCTTAGAGGCAAATTCACGCTCTATTTCCGTTACAATCGGTTGCAAAGCCTCGGCATAGAAAGCAATATTGCTTACTTCCACACTCTTGTAATTGGCATTGCTATCATCCATTAATTTAGAAGGCGGAACATTGAAAAAGCGTGCTATTTCCCGTAGTGTAAACTTGCGGCTTTCAAGGAACTGCATATCCGCAGAACTCATGCTTATAGGGGTTAACGTCCCGTCTCCCTTAACGAGTATAACATCAGCTCCAGAGTTCAAATCTTCCTGTATATCCTGGCTAAGCCCCTGCAATTGTTTATCCTGGTACTCGCCGAATCCTCTTGTTAGCTTGTTATTCTGTAATATAGCCTTTATCCGGCCACCTGTAGCAAACCGTTTCAAGGTTTCATTATCAGCTGTAGCCGCAATTCCCAATGTCAGCGCCGCATAATGGATAGTACTCAACCCTTCATAGCCACCGTCGCGACATACATTCTTCAGGTGAATCACATCATCTGCGCTATATACACCCGAAATTCCGTTTATCATGTCCGATATTGTATACTTGTTAGAATACACATCGTATGCCACGCACCCCGGAGCACATAAATACATACCAATCGGGCTATATCTATTGTCGCGTTTGATAACCACATAGGCATTTCCGCGCAACAGAATCATTGATACCATATTTTTAAAAAATACAAAACTATTCATACGCTCATTGGGACGCATGGATAACATGTAATTCATCAATGCACCATCTCCGGTATCATATAACTTAAAATACCCTTTTGCATAGTCCTTTCTCTTGTATTCCAAAGTCAACGAAGCGGCAGCGCTTGATATAAGGTTTACAGCACGGTATACGGCCGCAATTTTCATTGCCGTTTCCGAATTGTTAACCCATACTACATTTTGCTTGTAATCCCCCTTGTTTACAGACTTATCCGAACCGATAACACCGCTACTTACTTCACGTTTAAACCAATTTATTATGCTCATTATTACTGCCTTTTATAATACCGGCAGAGATGTGTTTTAGGCTACCTACCACTCATAATTATTATACAACCAAAAGGTCATTAGACTTGCAACAGCTGCATCTATCTTCAAATTATCCTTCCTCTTCAACGGCTTTTTATTGCACATTTTATCCTCATCCAGATAGCAGTTTCCGAAACAATATGGTAATATCGGATTGTTAGCCAGTGCAACACCGGCCGGATTACGCTTTGCCGCCATTTCAAAGGTTTCGACGGGTGACGTGAAAGCACCGTAAGTCTGTGGAACCGCACGCAATATTCTATCCGGATTTGCACCGGTAGATGAAATTGCGGCCGCCAACGAGTTCACAATCTCCTTTATCTTATATGCGTCATACCCGATTTGCAGGATTGTTAGCTTACTATTTCTCTGTAATATATCCTCTACAATCATCCTATCATCTATCACGGCACCCGGACACACCTTCATAAAACCCGCCTTAACCCAATATTTATAAAGTTCCTTATTTGCATGGGTTTCCAATGTCAACTGAGGAATATAACAGTCAAGCCACAAATAAAACTTACGTTGTGCACGTGAATAGATATTATATACAACCACAGAGAAGTCATCGCTTACGGATAAGTCCATGGCCGCCATAGCTTCCGGTCTTCCTTCTATGTCGTCTATGTTGAAATCTACAGTTAAAGACCGGCATAACTGCTGCGGCATCCAATCCTTTACACCACCCGAAACAAAGATATTAAGTAACTTGGTTTTAAATTCCATCATAGCCTCAGCATCATGCTGCGCTTTATCCCATCGTTCACGATAATAGCTTTCCTGCACGGTTATCCCTATGTGCGGGTTGCACTTATGCCATACTTCCGGCTTCCCCATTTCCTCATCCGTCATTTCCCAAGCATCAGGCATGAATATAGAAGCAAACTGCCTATCGTTTTCATAATCGCCTTCGAGCACCCGCTTGGCATTCTCCAGCTCTATTGAGAACGGGCCATCTTCCACGCGGCTTGCGGTAGTAATAATAACCGTTAACGGCTCCCGCCTTATACCCATCGAAGAGGTTAACACTTGCAACAGCTCCGCGCCATCAGAATGACCGCGCACATATTTGGCCTGCGCGTACTCATCGAAAATAACAAGAGAGGCATTAAGACCGTCCTTAGTATCTCCGCCACCGGTCAGACATTCTACAAAACTTTCCTTTTCAAACTCATTCTTTTTCCAATGAAGCATTTCGCGTTTCGACTTGAAGTATTTCCCCTTCGGATCAAGCTGCCGTATTATCTTGCTTATCTCCTTGAAGCATATTTCCGCCTGCTTGTACGAATTCGCAGCCGTATAAGCCTGTGCATTCACATCACCGAACAACAATTCATTAACCGCAAGAGATGCAGTACTGGTTGTTTTGGAAAATTTACGAGGAACAAACAGTATAGCTTCTCTCACTAAACGCCTCAACTCGTATCTTCTGCCGTTTTCTATTTTTTTGGATATTCCAGTTTCTTCATCTTCCATACCCGTAGCATCCCCTACATCTTCCCACTTATAAAAACCCAACATAGAGGCAAACTGAAAATACTGAATAGGCGTGAGCTTGTAGCATCGCCGGCCATCCATTCCGGAGAACTTCAAACTTTCATACAGCTTGGCAAAGCGTCTTACTTTAGAAGCGCGGAATACATACCTATCCATCAGGCGGAAGAACTTCAAAACGGCCAATATCTCGTAAAGGTTATGTTTCTCCGGATTATCTCGCACGCCGGATATATACGACAAAAGGCGGACATCTATAGTATCAAGCTGATACCGTTCAACGTCCACCCGTCGCAGATTTTCAATTTGTATATCCTTGTATTCCCGCGTAGCTACATCCATGAATCAATCCCTATATCTCCTCGTCTTACTCTTCCTCTTCTTTCAACTTATCCATTAACTCCCGTAACGCGTCCTCTTCTTTTTCCGCTCCACTTTCATCCTCATTGTTCGGAAGCTCCTTATTCATCTTTAAAGACCGCAAATCTTTCCGAACCCTATCCGCAAACTTTGCCATCAGATTATAAATCGGGTTTTCCCTTATCCTCTCTTCCTTTTCCCTGGTTATCTCTACTATCGTCGGCTTCTGTTCTTCATCTAACACCATGTTTCTTATTTTTCTAAAGACCAGCAAATCGGAAGCCAGCAGTTCTATTTGATAGCTCATTTCCGGACTGTACTTCCCCTGCTTCATCAACACCCGCCTTACATGCGTTTTGATATTATCTATCAATTTCTCGTTTTCTTCCTTTTTCCTCTTCATAATGTTAAACTTTTTAATACTACCTACAAATTCATTTACCCACCCATTTTTTGGAACCTCATTTTTTCCGGAGCTTTACCCCCACGGCAAAATTTCCAGAACAAAAATTTTTCTCAGGATAGGGGCAGTGGATTTGAGTTAATAACGGCAAATAAAAAAACACTCCCCCCCTCTCTTCACAAGAAGCGAGATTTAAACCTCTCGTTCTTCCTATCCGTGTTACGTCTCACTTCCTCTCTACTATGCGACTTCATCGCCTTATGCGCTTCCATATGGCAGGAATGACATAAAGCTCTTAAGTTATCATACGAGAACATCAATCGTTTCATCTCATCCAAACTAAGCGCGCTTTCAACAGGGATAACATGATGTACTTCTGTTGCCGGCTCTATGATTTCATTCTCGTAGCAATCTTCACACAGCGGATTGTTTTTCATTTTATCGATTCTCAACTCCTTCCATTGCTTTGACTGTATCATTTTTGTATAATTTCTATCCTTGCTCATACTTACTTATCGTTTGGCTTTTCTTCTTTTTAGGGACATTACCGTATTCTATTCCAATGTATTCTACAGCCTTATCTTCCGAACAGAACCGCTCTTCTCCCAAATTTAACAACTCATCTATTATCCTTACCAAGCTATCCTCTCCTATATTACGGCCGATACGCTCAAATCTATCCCTCATTTCCGGGAATAACTTCTTTATTACCTCTTCGACTGCCCCCTCATTACTCACCGATATACGGGTTTCATCGCCCGATATTCGTAGCCTCTTACATACATGTCCCTTCTTTCCTACCTCACTGAAGATATTGATGCTGTCAGTCAATCTTAGTTCACGATTGCCGCCCGGCTTGGTTGTTATTATCCTGCTCTTCTTATTCTCCCAGCCTGCGAACATCTTTACAAACTCCCGTAATTCCTCACTCGCTTCATCACTATCACTTTCTCCGTCCGCCACCTTCAGGAATGCAGACAAAACATATTGTATCAATTCGTACCGGCTCCCGAACTTGCCACGCTTCACTATTTTATCTATCCTATCAGCCGTTTGCGGTGACACCTTCGACTGAATGCTTATAAACTTCAAATGCTCTCTACTCTTACTCATTCCTAACCTTTCATTTGACTACTTCCCTTATCTGAACATGACCTTTCTTCTCACACTCTCTCAATAACTCAAACTCTTCATCATTTAAAGCTACTGTAGATTCACGGTTAATTGTCATTCCGCTTACTTTGAATCTTGCACTAATACGCTGGATTATACTCGGATTCCTGGTATACCAACAAAACCTAACTCTCATACACGAATCACATTGTAAGCTTTGACATCATTAAACCATTTCCCTTTACTTTCCCGAGCCTCTACTGTAAGCCTTACATGCACGTGCTCACCCACCTGCAAGGGCTGTTCTATCGGGCCATCAAAGCTAATCATACAGAACTTCATATACTTGTGATATTTATCCGTATCCTGAATTATATATTCTCTTTTTTCAAACGACTTACCGCTATTCGTCACTCCGTTAACGGTTGGCAATTCCGCTGTTATTATGCCGTCAATCTCACATCTCATAATCTTTCTTTTTTTAAGTTATTAAATAAACTGTCCTTTAAGTCGTACCGACTGCCCTACGGACAGTATAGGACAAGTTGCCGTAAATTGTTAATTTCTTATCTTTTTATTTTTAAACATTTGATTTACAACAATTTACAAATGCACCATAAGGTGCGTTTTGTATTTTATATAAATCACTGATATTCAATATATTATCTTTTTCTCTTCAAAGGCGTAATATGCCCTATCTGGAAATATGCAAGAAGTTTATCTTTGAATTCGCGTTCCATATCGCTTACTTCCTCGATATATTTTTCCTTTTCCTTGTGCCAATTGTTGGCAAAGGTTCGCATGGTTTCCCACTGTTTTTTTGTCAGTTTTCCGGCCGCATACATCTTCTTGTATCTCTCCTTATAGCGGGATGCACCAATGCGATTGATTTCACGCGCTTTTTCAAGTTGTGAAATCTTTACCCCTTTTACAGCCGACAGTTCACGGGCAAAACGTAGTTCGCTCCAATCCTTATAAAATATCCGGCCAATCTTCCCTAAAAACAGATTATCCATCAATTCCAATAACGGTACATTCTGATGTCTGTACACTGTTTCTATACGAAGAATATTGCTTCCCACATTCCGCCCTTTTTCCCCGGCCTCAAAGGTCTTATCGTATATCTTCATAACCTTACGGAAGTATTTGCTCTTCTCGGTTGTTTTCTGGCGCATGGCCGGGAAATTAGCATCGTTCCACAACACGCGATCTGCAATATCTTCTACCATACGTATATACTCATCAGCAGAATGTGACAGCCTCATCGTAAGGCCTATTTCGTAATAGGTGACTATAGCATCCTCTGCCCTTACACACAACTTCATTAAAAGCTCTTTTATCGTTCTTACAGCAATGGCGAATGTCATAGGTCTACTATTATCCAATTTTCCTGTCTTACCCTTACTGTAGAGCTTATTTATAGAGCACTTGCATTTCAATCTATCACCTCGTACTTCAATGAAACAACCATCGAAATTAGCGTAAGCCGTGGATTTATAATACACTTCATCACCTTCAGCACATTGTTCAAGATAATTCCGCAACACAATGGTTTCCGTGTCTTCTATATCAATCCGGGCTTTTATGATGATTTTGTCAAACATCCTATTTTTAATCCTCTTTCTTTTAACATGCGGTTTATTTCCTTTTTATAATGCTCAATCAACGCCTCGTATTCAAAATCACTGTATTTACGAATGTCGTTTTTTGAAGCCTCTAAAAGAATGGTTTGTTGCTCGCCATACTTTCTAATCAATCCTTGCCTATAGCCCGACATATTGCCCTCATCAAAGCGATTACAGTCTCTACATTGGGCATTACAATTCACTTCCGAAAATCGGGTAGACATGTGCGACCGATTTATATAATGACCGCAATCTGCTTTAGTTATCGGATATATATTCCCACAACTGATGCATTTAAATAGGGTGGTTCCCGGAAGCATATCACGCAAACGGATATATTGACTAAACACTTTATCCAACTTGGATTTTAAAGAGTTTTTCTTGGGCTTTATTTTGCTATTTCTCCACATCATTCTTATTTACTTTTCAAACATCATTTCCTTACTATACAATCTCTTTCATCATAGGCAAACTCTGCATCTTTATTATATGTACTTTCACTCCAATGAGTGCGGGCTGCTTCTTCTACTGTCTGTTTCATAACTTATCCTTATTGAATGTTCTGATTTATGTAGTTCACAATCTTTTCCAACTTGCTTGAAGCAAAATTGGTTTCATGATTTAATCCTCCATATTAGGTAGTAAATCTTCGATGTATGCCCAGCGCATATAATGATTCTTTTCCGAAAGTTCTTCCCATGGCTTGCTTTTGGTTAAATAGACCAAATCATAAGCACTGTCAATATCCTCCACAATGAGCATCTTCCCTTTGTCTGGCCTTTCGCTTGCATCATGCCACACGCTGTTGATTCGCCAGTTCGCACCGGTAATAAATCCTTCTTTAAATTCATCTGCACCACATTCGCAACAATCGAATGCTGTATTATGACCGTTACAATGTTCGCAATATTCACGTTCTGAACATGGATAGGTCCCATTACAATTATAATGCTTATGAATTGCTTCCCTTGCTGCTTCTTTTATTGTCTGTTTCATATCTTATTTCTTTTTCTTGATTTAATCTTGATTGGATTGTTTTTTGTTCCGGTACCGAACCATTCTAAGCGAAAGCCGTGTATCCGGAGCCAATATTTAAAAGCTGGAATAGTTGTCTGTTTCATATTTTTCTCGATTAAATTATTACCATGACATCACGTTTTCTGGCGAATATAGAATCCGTGATATAGTACGTGATGGCTTTCTCTTCCGCATCTCTCAATAATTCATGTTTAAGAATCTTATAGTAGGAGTTGGTATGCGCTGCATAGACCATGATTTCTCTTACCAGTTTCAAATCGTCTAAAAAGGATTGAGGGTTATGTTCCTTTATTTTCTTTATATTCATGGCTTATGCTGATAATTTATTACGGATTAAACCTATGTTCTTTTTGACAAGTTCAATGATACGCTTATGGTATTCTGTATTCTGATTACATGCACCACGGGATTGGACTACTTCAAGAGTTTTCAGAGACAATTCTATCGTCTCAATGCGTTTTTCCCCGATACGGGCCGAAAGGATAAGGCAATCTTTACGCTTATAATACCCATTCGTATATACGCAATGGTGCATTGCTTTCCCCTCTTGGTAGAACTGGGTTATACTTTCCAATGGACGGATAGTAATACTTCCGTCCGTAATCTCCAAACCGAAGAACTTCTCCATTCTTTTGTAGAACTGAATGATGTTCTCTCTACGCTCCTTTTCACGACGGATTGCTTTCCGTCTTTCCCTATCCCTGCGAAGCTTTGCTTCAATGCTCCTTTTCTTATTCATCAGCAAATCATGCTCGGCCTTTAGGTTCTTAGGACAGACATATTTGGCATTACGTACATCTTTCTTGAAATAGAGCAGTAGGTCGATATAGTCATTCCACATACTGGCATCCTTGATGATGTAATGATTACGGTTACAGATATTGAAAGATGGTTTGTACCGAAGCTGATAATACCCATCTTTAGCCATGTGCTTAAGCATTGCCATCTGCTTTGTTTTCAAACAGAGTTCGGCATCATTTTTACCGGTTAAGAGCAATCGTATGAGCCTCGACGGATTAACATCAGGAAAACTCCGGCCTATACCGCGCTTCTTTAACTCCGGGAGAACCTCTATCTTGCGATACAACCACCCATGAATAGAGTATACATCTCCATAACTGTAATAACCGCTACCATATTCGTTCTTTATACTCAAAGGCTCACTATACAACCATCCATTGCCACCCATATTCATAGGCCTGGCGATAATGGTACGTTTGCCATTAACCGTAATCCATTCCTGAACGGTCTCAAAGAAATGGTAATAAAGATTTGATGTCAGATGCTCACGAAAACCGCTTTTGCAAGAATACTTGCAGCACAGGATATGACGTATGACTTGGAAGTTACCAACAACTTGCAGTATGTCCATGTAGATTTCCTCTCTATTCTGGCTTTTCCGACTTACCTTTACGTCCAGTTTGTGGTGACAATAGGGGCATTCGGTCTTATCACCCAAAAGGATAGCACCCAATTCGCTATTATCGGTGTTTATCCATATCTTACCACATTCCGAACACCAAAGTTCATCCTTGCATTTATACGCCGTATGAGAAAACAGATGTTCTTTCGCCCAATTCTTGGGAGAGTCGGAGATTTCACCCAACTTTGCACTCAGCTCGGCGACTTCCTTTTGTAATTTAGTACGCGGTTTCATGGTTTAGAACAGTGACATCTGTTGAACTTCCATTGCTTCTTTCTTTCCTCGTGACGACTTTTTCTTCAGCAAAACATATTGCTCTTCAGTAAGACGTTTAATCGCTTCCTCACGAGCCCTTTGTATATCTTCTTCGGTTAGCTTCGCCGGTTGGGGTGAAGTGGAAGCTACAGCTCTTGTGCCGGAAGGTAGTTTGTTGACTTTGATGTCGTCCTCGTCGTAATAGTGTACGGCCATACCGAACACCTCGTTATCGGAAATGCATACGGCATTGCCTAGCTTCTTGGCTTCCCCCATGATGTAAGAACAGCACTCGTCCAAATTCTTGTTTTCCTTTGCGTAGGACTTGGCGAACAGTTTGTCGGTCCTGGCACGTTCATCAAGATAACTCTTGACAGCTTCTTTGAAAGTTTTGTTTTCCATAATTCCCACTGATTAATGAATTATTCATTTGCTCCCGGATAGGCGGTCAAGCCACACCGGGATAGTTAACTGTTAGCTGAAATTAAATCACTTAACCCGAACCTTTCACGGGACTTCTACGCGAGTAGAGGGCGTTTGGTTAATAATAATCATAGTGGCTGTGCAGATTACGGCATCTGCTTTCCGGAAACAACCTAAACGAAAAGTAACCATTACACCGGAGTTTTTCTATAAACTAACAGCCACCCTCTATCCTCACGGACCGAAGGAATTATCAATACCCTTATCTTGTTTCATCCGTTTCGGAATCCAACTTATAAGGGTAAACATCTATTATATTGGTTTCCTTCACTTCCATTACTTCGTAATTGGAAAGCGTGCCCTTCATTCTCTCATGCAGCATCTTTTCAGCGCTGGCTGTATCAGAACTTTGTACAAGCATGTAAGAATAAGACTTACGCTCCTTTCCCGACTTTTCATCCAACGTGACAAACGCCACTTTGATTTTATACCATCTATCATCCTTATCCGCTTCGGAGCTGAACAATTCGGATATGTTTTCCCGTTTTAAATCAGTCACGGTAAATTCACCGGAAATAAACGGCGTTACTTCATCAATGATACGTGCTTCCGCTTCCGTAAAGCTAAGTGCGTCTACCAGATAATTCTCGGAGACACGTTTATTCATGCCGTTTTCTTCTGTTTTTTCATAACGGATTTTTGCTCTAAACCAAATCTTACTCATAATCACATGTTTTTGAGGTTATAAATTATTGTCATCAAACTTTATCCTCTTACCGGCACTTAATGACACTGCGATAATCAGAGAGAGAACGATTATTACCCATGCACTCCGTATATCTCTGCCGGAAGCATCGATATTAACACCAAGCCAAAAACCATATATCAATCCTATGGTAGTAGCTACAATCTGCAATTTTCTTAATGTTTTCATATCTCGTTTTAAAAAGGTTTTATATTCCCGTCGGGTATCCAATTTACTACAACAGAGGCTTTCACTTTGCCAGTTCCGCCGCATTTCGGGCAAGGTATCTTTATCCGCTCTGGATGATTTCCGGATTCCATAGCCAGCCATTGCCATGGCAGTATCCGCAATCATAACCGGTAAACTCACCGATTACTTCCCGTCCGGTTCCGAAATCCGGAGCGGTTACCAGGACGCTATTACATTGCTTACTCATGGCTAATGGTTTTATAGAATTAATCAATCTCTATAATCTCAAATTTTCCTTTTTTGATATATATCTTATTATTGTGGTAATCTTTGACTATTGCGTAATCAGATTCCGGTCTTATATTACCTGTACAATCTTCTACATAGGAGTTTTCATAGGCTTCCACCGTTGCACCGTCGTAGGCTTCCACCGTTGCACTGCCGCAGGCTTTCACCGTTGCACTGCCGTAGGCTTCCACCGTTGCACTGCCGCAGGCAAATGAGGCTGTTCTAACCTTATGAGTATTCTTAGTATAAATACCGGCTTGCGATAATTCTTCTTCTGTGAAGTTATCTTCCAAATATTCAGCATCGACAATTTTTGCTTCCACCAAAACCCAAAACCAATTTTCAGTAATGGCTTTTAGCAAGCCGGCTTTCGTGTTGCTTCTTAGCCCCATTGCGTAGCCGGATTGGCATGCGCTAGCATTTTTAGCGCGGGTCAAGAGTTCTTCTTTTAATTCTTCAAATGTTTTCATGTTATCTATATTTTTAGTTAATTATTAATTGTAGTCGGTAATAGCATCCAATGGGTGACTTCGTATTTCAGAACTTCATCAGTTTCTGTTACCCATTCCCCATGACGACGAAGGCACAGACCTATTTTTCCCCATGATGTCAGCACTATCACCATTTCCTCATCCGCAGGTTGTTCGATTTTTATATCTATCCATCTGTTAGCGTCCGCCCATTGGGCACCCTCAATAAAGCCAAGACCGTAGGCGCTATTGACTATCTTTTGATTACGGGCAAACTGGGATAATCCGGGAGCTTGCTCCTTAGAGTGGGCCGCTTCAATAATTTGGTTTCCTCTATCCATAATTGTTACGTTTTAGTTCTTTTGATAAACCGGGCTATCTTCACAGACCACCCGGCCAGATTCACACAAACAAATAAAACACTAATCAACTTTTATGCTTTGCACGGTCGCTGTTCTCTTTCAACCTATAGCTCGTGGCTCTTAATTCGGCTAGTCCCTTTAGGACGTTTCCCTTCTCCATAGCTTCGAGAATGTCAATTCTTCTGTAATAGATGCGTCCCTTAGGCTTCTTTATCAGGTTCCCGTCCTCATCTTCCGTTTCATCAACACCAAATTGATAATCCTGCAAAAGGCCACGTTTTACAAGAGAGGTTATTATATCCGCACTGAACTGCTTTTCAGCTTCAGCTTTTGACAAAACAATGCTCTTATCCCCAAGCAACGACTTGTACTCATTGATGGCTATCTTCAAACCAAGCTCTAATGCCGAACGCTGGGCATATGCTACTATCGGATCAAGTTCGAGTGCTCCCATAACTTTTACTTTAAATAGAAAGTCCCACGTTTCAAGCCTGATGTGGTGTTTGGCTTTACTCCGTGGGACTTATCATTGTTAATTACCCTAATACTCATGTAAATACATTACGAAAACACCACTAATCGAAATGCTTATCTTTTCTTGTTTTTTAAAAATGCTGTCACTATATTTGCCGGTGGAACAATTTTGGACAAACAAAATCACGGTTCATATCGTGACAGCCATTTTTAATTCTATAAATAATCGCCATTTGACTATTTACAAATGCAAATATATAGCCATTTGACGATATAAACAATATAAAAGCTATAAAATATCGCCAATTGACAACATTTAATAAATAAATTAAAATATTTGCACATGGAGAATCCTATTATTGAAAGAGTTAAATACATCATAGAACAAGAAGGTACTAACGCAAGAAATTTTGCCTATGACATTAAATTCAATTATTCGACTTTGAATAATTATCTGATAGGAAGAAGGTCTACAATTGATTGCGAATTAATAAAAAAAATTATCTTAGCTTATGATAACATCTCAGCAGAATGGCTACTGCTTGGCAAGGGAGAAATGCTGATTTCCGATAGAATAAAAAAAATAAAAGAAGATTTGCTAAATCAACATCAAATGAGCCTTTCTAATCATAAAACAGATGACATTAAAACCGGCGACATGCAGAGTGTATATGAAACTGTTGTTAGAGATAAAGATGAACAGATAGAGAAGATGAAAGCTGAAATAAACCAGCTTATAGGAGAGAATAGCATTATGCGAGAACAACTCGGAATTGCTTCAAGAAAAATTTCCAACAAAAGTGCGTAATAATCAATTTCGATACAAGAAAAGTAGAAAGGTAACTTTATATCAATACGTTATCCTTATACAATAAAATATATGTTCAAAAATATCTTTTATTTTAAAACTTTTTTATCTTATATATTGTTTATTCGTTACTTGTGTTTAATGTAAATAATAAAATCCATGAATGACACCGACGTTTTTAAATATATAGCCCGTATATCAGAGGCTTGCGGAATAATATGTAAAAGAATGGATAAACTCGAACACGAAGTTGAGCTTTTGAAACATGAAGAAGCTGCACCCTCTGAGGGCGGCTGTAAGATATACAACATAAACGACTTCAAAAAAGACAATCAATTAAAGCCAATACAAAAACTATCATTAAATAAGTTATGAAAAATATTATTGCAATAATATTATTACTATGCGCCACTCTGTCAAACGCTCAAGAAAAAGAAACACTAACCAATCAGTCTATTATAGATATGACAAACTTAGGATTTAGCGAGGACATTATTGTCGCAAAAATTAATACGTCCAATTGCCTTTTTAATATTTCTATTGACAGCTTGAATTTCTTAAAACAAAAAGGGGTTGGCAATAATACCATTCTTGCTATGATGAATATTTGCAAGTTAAACCAAGAGAGCCAAAAATCCTTAGAAGAATCTATATCAGGCATATTCTATAAAGATAAAGGTGAATTAAAAAAAATTTATCCTACTGTCTTCTCCGGCAGTAAAACTAACACATTAGGAAGCGCTCTTACTTATGGAATAGCCAGTTCTAAAATAAAATCAACAATACCAGGACGCACATCTCGTGTAATCATTTCTCATACTCTTCCGGAATTTGTCTTTTTATTCAAAGACAACGCCAACAATGACTCATCAAATTGGATGTTTTCCACAGCCTCATCACCAAATCAATTTGTATTAGTAAAACTTACCCAAAAGAACAAGAGCAGAGAACTTGAAACAGGAAAAGTTAATCTTTACTCAGGAACTTCCGTCGGAGTACCTGAAGATGTAACTGTTCAATTTGACATAGAAATGGTTGACGAAACAGAATTTAAAGTAACTCCACGTCAAGTGTTGGATCCGGGCGAATATTGTTTTTTCTATCAAGGTGCCATACCTGTTGGTGGATATTCCAACCAGTCTATTTTTGATTTTTCTATTCCATCAAACGCTTTTTCTCCAGCAAAATACAAAAGAGGGGATGTTGTATATGTTAAATTCCAAAACAAGATACGAAAATGCGAGATTACCCATATCATCGTTAACAAAGATGGCATTTCATACAAAGGAATAAACACTCTTGAAAAAACATACGAATGGAACGAATCTTCTTGTAGTATTAATAAGGCAGATTTACGGAAATAGTCAAAAATAAAAACAGTATCAATTATGAAAAAAATTCTCCAATTCTTTTTACTTATCAGCATTACAGTTAATTCCTACGCACAAGTATACAGCAATACATCCATAGCTCTTAATAAAACAGATGATGGTATACAAACAATTGCTACTAACCCATCTTGGGTAAGAACTTCCTTTACAGATACCCATCCTATGTCATATCAATTGTTTTACTCAAAACATGCAAATGGAGTTGAAATGTACGGTATACATTTAAGCGTAAATACAAGTAAAAAACATTCAATACCTAAAAACGGTTTACTACTTATTAAAACAACCGATAATACCATCATAGAAGCCAAACGTAATTCTTTCAAAAATGAATACGGCGAGGCCAATATAAACCGCGGCATCATCACCTACAATGTTTCAAGTGTTTACGAAATAGAACTTGATGATTTAATCAAGATTTCCCAAGATGGAATAAAAAAAATACGAATTGAAACGGGAGTAGACTATATCGAATCTACTTATAAACCCAAGCGTAGTACAGAAATAGCTCAATTGTTTTCTAATATGCTTGCGTCAATCCAGAACGAATTAAAAACCAATAAAAAAGATATATATAACGATTTCTAATCAGCGTATAATACTATCGCCAAATGACAACAAAACATTACTATTATTGTCATTTGGCGATAATAATTTAGGGATATTTATTGAATACCCCTTTTTATACTTTACTATTTTTCTTGCTTTTCAACGTCGGTTTCACGCTTTTCATTCCATCTATATGTTCGAATAGTTGAGGTTCTACATTGGCGTCCATCGGATCGAGGATAAAATCTACACCTTCTCTTCTTGCCAATTTTGCAGCCGGAACAAAATCTGAATCGCCAGAAAAAAGAACAATCGTATCAACAAATTTTTTCAATGCCAAAGACGCAATATCAACTCCTATTTTCATGTCGATTCCTTTTTGCCTTATCTCCAGATACACATCATTTTCCGTTAAATCAGAAATTTCGATTTTGCCAGACAACAATTCCTTTACCTTTCTGGGATAAATGTGCCAATTATTATTATCCTTAAGTGTACCTATTCTTAATGCAACCTTTCTTTTTCTCTTCAGCTCTTCTATTAGCTCCTCTCTGAATTTATATTCATCAGATTTACTATAGTCTATAAGGCGCTTAGTGATTGGATTGTGAACCTTCTTTGAAATTGGATGGCAATCGTAATAAAATATACGATATAAAGTGTTATTTATTCCTACATGCTTATGCGCCATAGTATACAGATGATTAGCCACATCTGCACCAGACATCTTTCTATCAGAATTATATAAAGTATTAAAACGTTTGATAAAAAAACCACCGTCAATTAAAATAGCCACCTTTACAGGCGGTAAATTTTGTTTTGCCATATTATAGATAAAATAAAAAAAGCCCGTGGGTAGGCGTGTCCATTATCAAGTTGCGGCAATAAGGGCCTGCTCGGACACGCTTCGCCATGAGCGTAATCGTGTTGCAAAGGTACGGATTTTACTATAACAAACAAATAAATTATATTGTTTAATACATGTGTTATACAGCATGCAACTATATTATATTCTCTTCATCGAACACAAAACCTACCACTTTCCTTACAACCCTCTCTATTACTGAATAATCTTCCTTTATGTAGCTATCCGTAACACTCTGCCGGGAAGAATGGTTCAAGCATACGGCTATATCGTCCTTTCCAAACCCACACTCATTGCGGGCAATGGTCGCAAATGAATGGCGGCCGGAATAGAATTGAATATAATCTATACCTAAATCTGTGCATATCTTTTTCAATCCCCGGTGCACCGCTTTCGTTACATTTCTTGAATCCCCATACTTACCTACAGCATCGAAAATAGTCCTTCCGGTTCCATCGTCATACTTTTGGATTATATTCATAGCGAGAGGATGCACATACACAGAGATAAAAGCCTGGTCTTTCCGCCTACCCTTTGTTTTCTGGCGTTCGTATTCGATGTGATTATCCTTTATCCGGCAATTAAACATATCGGCTACGTTCATCCCGGCAAGCATGAAAGAGAGTATATATACGTCACGGGTGAACTGTATATTTTCCTTCGTCGAAGAATACCCGTATATCTTTCTTATTACATCAACATCGACAGCTCTTTTCTTTGGTAATAAGACTTGTGGTATAGCATAGGCTTTAAACGGGTTGTTGGAGATAACAATATCGCCTATCTCGTAGTCGTTGAACTCCAGCAGGGCTTTGTTGAATATAGATTGTATGATTCCCATGTAGGAATGAATACCGGTATCGTTAAGGGCTTTTTTCCTTATGTCTTTATATTCGCTTTTAGTGCCATGACGCTGTTTTATCCGGATCACCCTATCGGTCCGCAGCCAGGATTCATACTCGCGTAGAAAAGACGATGTAAGCCTATGAATACTCAACCCTTCCATTCCTTTATATGCCAAGAAGTGACACAAAGAGTTTATGCCGGTAGTTTTTATGGTGCGGGTTCCTTCATTAGGAATAGATTCTATTACCCTGCGGGCATACTTTATGAAATCAAAATCCCGATTTTCATTTCTTCTGCGTATCAGTTCCAGAATATCCTTTGACGTTTCACAAGCTATTACCGCAGAAGGGTTGGAATTTATTATTCTTCTGTATTCGCTTACTATCGCGTCCAATTCCCCTTTGATTGATTCGGAAGTAACTATTCCGGTGGAAGAACCCTTCTTGAACTTTACCATATCCGTATAAATCGGAGTTGACACATAGGAAGAGGTTCGATTATGAGAGATGCGGACCTTAGGATTGTATGTACCATCGTCTTTTTTATGGTGCTTCATCACCACCCATGCTACTGTTGCCATAATATCGTTGTATGTGTGAATTTGTTAACAAGCATTTTTCAGGGCTTTTCCCCAATACCGTTATTTCGTAAAACATTTGTAAAACAAAGATAGAAAAAATAGGCAAAAACAGCATTATAAAGCCAAATTTTTAACTTTTACCCATTCTTATAATACACTGATTTACAACAAAATCACATCTACAATATATTATAAGCCTCATCTACTACCCAAATATAGGAAGAACATTCCAATCAGCACCAAAATGAGGTCTACCGCCTTGCTTTTTAAATTCTTTTCACGGAAGAAAAGGGCGCCAAACAGGAAAGAAACAACCACACTGCCACGTCGTACCATAGATACGATAGAAATCATGGAATCCTCATAACTCAAGGCATAGAAATACACAAAGTCTGCCGCACAAAGAAAGACGGATATACCGATGATAGTCCAATCCCAACGGAACGGTGTACTTTCCTTTCTCTTGGGATACCACAACAGCAGGATAATGGGACACATGATAAACACCTGATAGATGTTGTACCATGACTGCACCACCATAGGCGGCAGCTGCTTCATCAGATACTTGTCGTATAATCCGCTGACAGCGCCCGTCACGGCCGCCAGTACAATAAAGAGAATCCATTTATTGTGCTTGAAGTCGATACCCTCTTTCTTCCCGGAACGGCTTAACATAAAAAACGACAGGACTGCCAACATCACACCTATCCATTGATACAGATTGAGCCGCTCGCCGAATACAAGCATGGCTCCCACAAGTACCATTACCGGACGCGTTGCATTAATCGGGCCTACAATGGTAAGCGGCAAGTGCTTCATTCCGAAATATCCGAATATCCACGAGGAAAGAACGATGAAAGATTTGATGATGATAAATTTATGCACATCCCATCCCACTACAGGAACATCAAACATCGTACCTCCCAACACAGCAGGAGCAAAACACGATACCAGAATAAACGGAAGAAATATTAAACTGGAAAATACCGTATTCAAAAACAAGACCGGAAGCACGGCATTGTCTTTGAGCGCCTGCTTCTTAAAAGCATCATAAAATCCCAACAAGGCTGCCGAGAGAAAGGCTAATAATAACCACATTGATTTTAGCTATGAATTATGAGTTATAAGTTATGAATTAGTTATATTACAAGAAGAGAAAGAGTAAAAGTAATCACTTATCACTAACTACTAATCACTAACCACTAACCGCTAATAAAAGTTTCTTCAGGATAGGCAACATCTACAAGGAACAAAGCGTTACCGGGAACGGAAGTTCCTGCACGGCACCGGTCTTTTTGTTCGATAACCCGGCGAAAGCCCCCGATGGTAAGTTTACCCCTGCCGACTTCGAGCAATGTGCCCACTACAGCACGTACCATGTTCCGCAGAAAACGGTCGGCCTGAATGGTAAATACCCAGGTCACTTCATCTACCTGCGTCCAGGCAGCGTGCATTATCTTGCAATTATTGGTTTTGACATCGGTATGCAACTTGCTGAAACTGGTAAAATCCGTATATTCAAACAAAGTCCGGGCAGCTTCGTTCATCCGTTCAAAGTCCGGAGTCTGGAACAGACGGCAACGATACTGACGATTGAAAGGCATCTTGGCCGTAGTAACATAGTATTTGTATGTACGTGCCGTGGCATCAAAGCGCGCATGAGCATCGGGACGTACGGCACGCAGACGGTAAACGGAAATATCCGGGGGAAGCAGGCGGTTCAGCTTATCCATCATGAATATTACATCCAACGGAGTTTCACTATCAAAATGTGCCACCATTAGGGAAGCATGTACACCGGCATCGGTGCGTCCGGCACCCACCACCTCCACTTCACGCCGCAACAAGGTAGAGAGTGCTTTCATCAAACACTCCTGCACACTTGCACCGTTGGGCTGAATCTGCCAGCCATGATAAGCTGTGCCGTCGTAGGCCAAATAGATAAAATATCGCTGCACGTTTCTTTTTATTCCTGAATTTGGCTGCAAAGGTACAAAAAGAGGGGAAAAAAGCAGCAAACTCTTCCAATTGTTCTATAGGATTACACTATCTTTGCAGGAGTTTTCACCACAAATTACACAATTCTACAAAGTTCAGAATTAATTATGTATAATAAAAGCCGTTTCATTTCCCTGTTTTTATTGGCAGGCATGGCAATAACTTGCTGCCTGGCTGGATGTAAGAAAAAAGACATGTCCCTCAAGCTGAATGAACCGCACAACATACGGGGTGTTATCAGCTACAAACGTTCTTTCGGCGATTTGAATGAAAAGCATTTGAATGTGGCGCAGGCTATCGGCATCCGTCCTTTAGCATCGCGCGAGGAAGCGGAAAAGATGAAAGAAAAGTTGCAGTATATCGCTACAAATGATTTGTACGCGGTTGATTCTTTGACGCATTCCGTCCCGTATCTCATTCCGGGAGCGGCTGCCCTGCTCGATACAATCGGTTATAACTTTCTCGATTCCCTGGCTGCCAAAGGCCTGAATCCGAACAAGATTACAGTAACTTCCGTACTGCGTACAAAAGACGATGTCAAGCGTTTGCGCCGTCGCAACGGCAATGCATCCGAAAATTCCGCTCATTGCTACGGCACGACATTCGATGTCAGTTGGAAACGCTTCCAGAAAGTAGAGGATGAAGACGGACGTCCGTTACAGGATGTCAGTTCGGATACATTGAAGCTGGTGCTGTCCGAGGTATTGCGCGACTTGAAGAGAGCAGAAAAGTGCTACATTAAATATGAACTGAGGCAAGGTTGTTTCCATATTACTACAAGAATGTAAAAAAACGAATCTATTAGTTTTTAAAACATCAGAATATTGAAATACCAACATTAACATGCAGTTTACAATTTCTCCTCCAGCATCCGCCATGCCAACGGTAAGCAAGTAACAATATCCCCTGCCGTCATACCCATTGCTCCATGCTTCTTGCAAGCAATATCTCCCGCCAGTCCATGGACATAAGCGGCCATACGTGCAGCAGTTTCCGCATCGTACCCCTGCGCCAGCAAGGCCAATACGACACCCGTAAGCACATCACCGCTACCCCCTGTCGCCATGCCGGGATTTCCGGTAGGATTAAACCAGCACTTTCCCGACGGTGCAATAATAACGGAATAAGCACCTTTCAATATAATGTATACTCCGGTGCTTTTTGCCAGTTCACGGGCTTTTGTCAAACGTTCGTACGAGTTCTGACATTTCCCAACCAACCGTTCCAATTCTTTGGGATGCGGAGTGAGAATGCTACCTTTGGGCAAACGGCCGATGTAACTGCGATGTTCGCCCAACAGGTTCAACGCATCGGCATCCACTATCATGGGCGTCTGGCAAGAATCTATCTGATCCAGTAAAGCAGCTTCGGTATCTTCCGCCCTGCCTAATCCCGGACCGATACCCACCGCCTGATAGTCGTCAGTATCAGTGGCACAAGAAAAACGGACATCGTTTATATCTATTTCCGTCATGGCCTCCGGTACGGCAGTCTGCACGATAAAGTTATTGCAAAAAGGAACATGAACCGTAAGCAATCCCACTCCAGAACGCAGGCAAGCACGTGCCGCAAGCACCGACGCTCCCGCCATTCCTTGCGAACCTGCTATCAACAAGGCGCGTCCGAAGCTTCCTTTATGTGCAAACTTGCCGCGCGGCTTCAGCACCGATGCCATATCCTCGTGTTCCGTCAACGCAAAATCCGTTTCCTTTTCTGTAATGGCTTCCTCACTCAAACCGATATCCAGCAACTGCCACTCACCCACAAACGGCTCGTTCTCGGCAAAGAGAAAAGCCAGCTTCGGCAGTTGCAAGCTTAGCGTCAGGTCTGCACGGATGATATTAGCCTGAATATTATAGGTATTGTCCTCTCCCATTAAACCGGAAGGCACATCAATGGCAACTACCGTAGCCGGCGAGGAGTTGATGTACTTCACTACCGCAGCGAAACCACCGCTCAAAGGTTTGTTCAGTCCGCTGCCGAACAGTCCGTCTACAACCACATGCTCCGCTGTCAGCACTGGCGGCACGAATTGCGTGGTTATCTCATGAAAATCAATTCCGGAAACCCTTGCCAAACGTTCCTTGTTCGTTTCGCAATCCGGAGACAAAGTACCTTTCGTATTAAAGAGATATACCTCCACCCGATATCCCTGCTCTGCCAGCAGACGCGAAACAGCCAGCGCGTCTCCCCCATTGTTGCCGGGGCCGGCAAATACCGTAAAAGGGGTTTCCGCTCCCCAGCGCTCGGATATGGCTTTTGCCAGAGCCTGCGAAGCGCGCTCCATAAGGTCTATGGAAGCAATCGGCTCATTCTCTATCGTATAGGCATCCAGTTCTTTTATCTGAATGGTAGGAAATATTTTTATCATTGCAGTTTATTCGTTTAAGTTACGAGCAAAGGTACAAAAAATAATAACTACTTTTGCGGCTCAAAACATATAAAGACAATTAACACATAACCAATGAGCACATCCAAACACCCTAAAGGACTTTACCTGATTTTCGCCACCAGTACCGCAGAACGTTTCAGCTACTATGGCATGCGGGCTATTTTCATTCTGTTCCTGACACAGGCCTTGCTGTTCGACAAAGAACACGCCGCTTCCATCTACGGCAGCTACACCGGACTGGTCTACCTCACCCCGCTTATCGGCGGATATATTGCCGACAAATACTGGGGCATCCGCCGTTCTGTCTTCTGGGGAGCCATCATGATGGCATTGGGACAGTTTCTGATGTTCTTCAGCGCGTCCATGCTGGACGCTGTCCAACTGTCGCACTGGCTGATGTATGGCGGACTCACCTTCCTTATATTGGGAAACGGATGTTTCAAACCTACGGTATCTTCCCTCGTGGGACAATTGTACGAACCGGGCGACAGACGGTTGGACTCCGCCTATACCATATTCTATATGGGCGTCAACGTAGGCTCTTTCCTTGCCCCGCTGGTATGCGGCTATTTTGGCGAAACCGGTAATCCGAACGACTTCAAATGGGGCTTTCTGATTACCGCAATTGTCACCGTCTTTACGGTCATATTGTTCGAGACACAGAAGAATAAATACCTTATCGGTCCCGACGGCAAGCAGCTCGGCATCATTCCCGATGCTAAAAAGGAACAACCGCAAGCTACAAAGACAGCCGCCCAATCCACTACGCACAACAGCAAGAAAAAACGTAATTATCTCTTATTGGGAGTATTGACAATAGCGCTTGCCGTTTTCTTCTACTGGTGTTTCGGCAACGACTGGATCAGCATCGGCATCTTCACCGCCTGTATCGTCTTTCCTGCCAGCATCCTGTTGGAAGGCTCGCTTACGAAGATTGAACGCGACCGCATCTTTGTCATCTATATCATCGCTTTCTTCGTAATCTTCTTTTGGGCAGCCTACGAACAAGCAGGCGCTTCACTGACGCTTTTCGCTTCCGAACAGACCGACCGCGTTATCTTCGGCTGGGAAATGCCGGCTTCCTGGATACAGTCATTCAATCCATTCTTCGTAGTGATACTGGCAGCCATCATGCCGGGAGTATGGGGCTTCCTCAATAAACGGGGCATGGAACCCACCTCTCCCACCAAACAGGCCATCGGCTTGCTGCTTCTCTCCTTGGGTTATCTCGTTATCTGCTTCGCTGTAAAGGATGTGCAACCAGGCGTCAAGGTAAGCCTCATCTGGCTCACAGGACTTTATTTCATCCACACCATGGGCGAAATTGCCCTTTCGCCTATCGGATTGTCCATGGTGAACAAGCTCACTCCTATCCGCTTTGCTTCGCTGATGATGGGTATATGGTACCTCTCCACGGCCACAGCCAACAAGTTTGCGGGTACACTGAGCGGGCTCTATCCCGAAGCCGGAAAAGTAAAGACACTGCTTGGCTACCGCATAGAAACGATGTACGACTTCTTCATGGTATTTGTCGTAATGTCCGCCACCGCATCGTTTATCCTTTTCCTACTCTCAAAGAAATTGCAGAAGATGATGCACGGAGTGGAATAAAATCACTATTTTTGCGCCAACTTTCTAAAAACTCCCATTTATGGATACCATACAAATAAAAGACAAAATGTTCACTGTTTCCATTAAGGAACAGGACATATTGAAAGAAGTAACCCGTGTAGCGAACGAAATCAACCGCGATTTGGCGGGTAAGAATCCGCTTTTCCTAAGCGTGTTGAACGGCTCGTTCATGTTTACTTCCGACCTGATGAAGCGCATCACCATTCCTTGTGAGATTTCTTTCGTTAAACTTGCCTCTTATCAGGGAGTATCTTCTACGGGAGTAATCAAAGAAGTGATCGGCATCAACGAAGACATCTCCGGACGCACCATTGTCATTGTCGAAGATATCGTAGATACCGGCCTCACCATGCAACGCCTGCTGGAAACCCTCGGCACACGCGGCCCCAAGGAAATTCACATTGCCTCGTTACTGGTGAAACCCGACAAGTTGAAAGTGGACTTGAACATCGAATACGTAGCCATGAACATTCCCAACGACTTCATCGTAGGCTATGGTCTGGACTATGACGGATTCGGACGCAACTATCCCGACATCTATACCGTAGTAGACTGAAACCGGGAAAAGGCAGCAAGGCAAAGGTATTAATTTGTAAATCAAAAATAATAGCTAAACAAATGTTGAACATTGTAATTTTCGGTGCTCCCGGTTCAGGTAAGGGAACACAAAGCGAGAGAATTGTAGAGAAGTACGGTATCAACCACATTTCCACCGGAGACGTGCTCCGCGCAGAAATCAAGAACGGTACTGAGCTGGGCAAGACAGCCAAAGGCTACATCGACCAGGGACAACTGTTGCCGGACGAACTGATTATCGACATCCTGGCAAGCACACTGGACAGCTTCAAGGATAGCAAAGGTGTTATTTTCGACGGCTTCCCCCGTACTATCGCACAGGCAGAGGCATTGAAGAAGATGCTTGCCGAACGCGGACAAAGCGTAAACGTTATGCTGGACCTTGACGTTCCCGAAGACGAACTGATGAAACGCCTCATCAAGCGCGGACAGGAATCAGGCCGTGCCGACGACAACGAAGAGACTATCAAGAAACGTCTTACCGTATATCATTCACAGACAGCTCCGCTTATCGATTGGTATAAGAACGAAAAGCTGTATGCACACATTAAAGGTATAGGCGAACTGGATACTATTACGGCAGATGTTTGCAAAGCAATTGACGCTGCGAAATAATATTTGATATCTAAAGCAGATATTTTTAACGCAAATTACGCGAATCACTACGGATGACTACTCGTCCGTGCGGTTCGCGTAATTTATATTGTTTCCTACATCGGCTCTCAGCCGTTCCACCATTTTACATAGATTCGCCTCGTTCTGTTCATCCGAAACAGTGGGGTCTTTCACAAAATACCCGCAAGGCAAGTCCGGACAATCACCGCAATTCTTTTTCCTCTTGGTGCGGCAGCAGTCATAAATGCGGCAGACATCATCACCCGTATACCGCAACCAGAATACTTTTCCTTTTATTTTCCTGCATCCGCCGCATTCCAGCGGAAAAGAAGCACACTCCACGCAAACCGCACCGCAGGGAGAAGGCTCAACAAAATCATCTTTCCAGAACCACCACTTGCACTTCATCGGGTCGGGATTCCCGGTGTTTACAAAGTATTCCACGGCACGATAAAGATACAACTGGCAGCGGTCAAGAGTGCAACCGCGCAACCGGCACTCCTCGGCATAAAGTTCTTCGGCGCTCTTGCCACGCAATGAGGCGATAGTGGTATACCCCATCAGTATCAAGTCCTGCTCCGTGCAGGCACCTATATTGGGAATCGTTCTCAGTTCACTCATTAAGATTATTGTATTAGGATGTAAATCAATGAACAAAAATAACGTTATCAATCCATCCAACCTAACAAATCACAACCCAAATTTGAGCATATCGCTTGAAATCACTAATTTTGCACCTGTTATCCCGACGGTAACAATAAAGAAACCTAAAAAGTAAAAAGAATATGGCTGAATCGAATTTTGTTGACTACGTAAAAATCTATTGCCGCTCCGGTAAGGGCGGTCGAGGCTCCACGCACATGAGACGTGAAAAATACATTCCCAATGGCGGCCCCGACGGAGGTGACGGAGGACGAGGCGGCCACGTGATTCTCCGCGGCAACCGCAACTACTGGACCCTGCTGCACCTGCGCTACGACCGCCACATCATGGCAGGCCACGGCGAGTCGGGCTCCAAGAACCGCAGTTTCGGCAAGGACGGAGAGGATAAAATAATCGAAGTGCCCTGCGGCACGGTAGTGTACAATGCCGAAACCGGTGAATACATCTGCGATGTAACCGAGCACGGTCAGGAAGTCATTCTGCTGAAAGGCGGACGCGGCGGACTGGGTAACTGGCACTTCAAAACCGCCACCCGTCAGGCTCCCCGCTTCGCACAGCCGGGCGAACCGATGCAGGAAATGACGGTTATCATGGAGCTGAAACTGCTGGCGGACGTCGGTCTGGTAGGCTTCCCCAATGCCGGAAAGTCGACACTGCTCTCGGCTGTGTCTTCGGCAAAACCGAAAATCGCCAACTATCCCTTCACTACATTGGAGCCCAATCTGGGTATCGTGTCCTATCGCGACGGAAAGTCATTCGTTATGGCGGACATTCCCGGCATCATCGAAGGGGCAAGTGCGGGCAAAGGTTTGGGACTCCGTTTTCTGCGCCACATCGAACGCAACTCACTGTTGCTGTTCATGGTTCCTGCCGACAGCAACGACATCCGTAAGGAATATGAAATTCTGTTGAACGAATTGCGTACTTTCAATCCCGAAATGCTGGACAAGCAGCGTGTGCTTGCCATCACGAAATGCGATATGCTGGATCAGGAGCTGATGGACGAGATAGAGCCTACACTGCCCGAAAGCATTCCGCACGTATTCATTTCGGCCATTTCCGGTCTGGGCATCTCCACACTGAAAGATATGCTGTGGGAAGAGCTGAATAAGGAAAGCAACAAGATAGAAGGCAAGATTGAAAGCATTGCCCATCGCGCCAAAGACATGAGCCACCTGAAAGAAGAACTGAAAGATGAAGGCGAGGACGAAGACCTCAGCTACGAATACGTTGACGACGAGGACATCGAGGACCTTGAAGACTTTGAATACGAAGAAGAGGATTGGGAGGATGACAGAAAATGATTCCTCTCACAAAAGATAAAAGAATGTTGGGATATGAGGTACTTGCCCCATATCCCGACATTTCTTGTTTTGTAACCACCCGGCATGGCGGATGCAGCACCGGCAGCTATGCTTCTTTCAACTGCACTCCTTACACCGGAGACAATGCGGATTGCGTACGCAAAAACCGGGAACTGTTATGCACCGCCCTGCCTGTGCGCCCTCAGGAACTTATCATCCCCTTTCAGACCCACGGCACCGATTCCCTCATCATCGACGATACCTATCTGAACGCAACGCATAGCGAACGGCAAGCCATGCTGCAAGGCATCGATGCACTCATTACCCGCATGCCCGGCTGCTGCATCTGCATCTCCACTGCCGATTGCATTCCCGTATTATTATATGACAGGCAACGCCGCATTGTTGCCGCAGTCCATGCAGGCTGGCGGGGAACGGTAAACCGCATTCTTGCCAAAACCCTTCACCGGATGCAGTCTGCCTACGGAACAAGGGGAACGGATGTCATTGCCTGCATAGGCCCGGGCATCTCCCTCGACTCGTTCGAGGTGGGCGATGAGGTATATGAAGCGTTTCGCACCGAAAATTTCCCGATGGAATACATATCCGTATGGAAGCCCGAAACGCACAAATACCATATAGATTTGTGGGCAGCCAACCGTTTGCAACTCTCCGACTTCGGAGTGCCGTCCCGGCAGATAGAGAATGCAGGCATCTGTACCTACCGGCAGCATGAGGACTTCTTCTCGGCACGGCGTCTGGGCATCAAGTCGGGACGTATCCTGTCGGGAATTATGTTGAACGGACAGGAAAAGGGAGAAAGAAAGTAACGCCTATATTTGAAAGAGTTGCAGTTTATGGCTACTTTTGTACCGTGCCGATAAGTTGAAGCAACTCTAATTCTCGACTCACATTATACGAACAAACCAATACCTCCAATGATATGAAACAAAACCGGGAAGACATTCCTTTCGAATATGCCCATTGTTTTGCCACAGACGGGCAGTGTCCGCAACGTTCGGGATGCCTGCATGCCCTGATAACGGAGCTTCCGATGAAAACATCGCAATACGCAAGCAATATCATAACCGCCATAGACCCGCGCTACGTTGCTTCGCTGCATGGCAAGGGCGGCTGTACCTTCTACCGTAGCTCCGACCTCAAGCGTTATGCCTGCGGAATGTCCCGGATGTTCGACGCCGTGCCCAGCAGAATCGTAAGCGAAGTCAGAAGATGTGTACAGAACTGCTTCACCTGCCGCAGCTATTACTTTGCCAGCCGCAAAGGCAAGAGACTTATCTCACCCGCAGAACAGGCGGAGATTGCATCCGTTTTCCGTGCCCTTTGCCCGGAGCTACGTCCCATATACGACAGCTTTGAGGAAAGATACGAATGGTGACCGGAGAAGTACAGGCGGGTGATACTGCAAACCTGCCTGTGCCAAACCTATCCCACACTTAGTTTATTTTTATTTATCCACAATAAACTTCGAGTTTAATCCTATTAAACTCCGGGTTCATTAGGATTAAACCTGAAGTTTAACGCCGTTAAATTCCAAGTTTATCCACGACGAACCGACAGTAAACCATACACAATGAAAAGCCTCATGTACCACATCACCTTATCCGAAGAGATTAAGCGCCTCTGCCCCGCCTTTCAGGGCGTTGCCGTCATGGCGCAAGTAACCAACTCCGCACACAACGCAGAGCTGTGGCGGGAAATCGACGCTTTCACCCGCGAACTGAGAGCCGGTGAAACCGCGGAAAGCATCAAACAGCAACCCGCCATCGCCGCCACCCGCGAAGCCTACAAGCGTTGCGGCAAAGACCCCAGCCGTTACCGTCCTTCCGCCGAAGCATTGCGCCGCCGTCTTATGCGGGGACTCGAACTGTACCAAATCGACACACTGGTAGACCTCATCAACCTCGTATCGCTCCGCACCGGATATTCCATCGGCGGCTTCGATGCGGACAAGATACAGGGAGACAGCCTTGAACTCGGCATCGGACGTGCGGAAGAACCCTTCGAAGGCATCGGGCGCGGAACGCTGAACATCGAGGGGCTTCCCGTCTACCGCGACCGGGCAGGCGGCATAGGCACTCCCACCAGCGACAACGAACGTACCAAAATGGGACTCGAAACCCGGCGTATCCTTGCCATTGTCAACGGATACAACGGACGCGAAGGGCTGGCGGAAGCCGCCGGAATGATACAGGAACTCCTGCGGAAATACGCAGACTCCGACGGTGGAACAATACTCTATTTTGAATAAACAATGACAACAAAGTGATGCCGCCATGCAAGCCGGTGCAAAAAAAATAACACGCAGAACCGTCCAAGTATTCAAACGTTTCACTACATTTGCAAAACGTTTTACCTGAAAAAAAGAATTGAACTTTAAAACATATCGATGATAGAAAAACTGATTGTTCTTGAGGATATCGACCCGGTTATCTTTTACGGCGTAAACAACGCCAATATGCAACTGATAAAAGCTTTGTATCCCAAACTCCGCATCGTTGCCCGCGGCAATGTCATCAAAGTGCTGGGAGATGAAGAGGAGATGTGCGCGTTTGAAGAAAACATCACCAAACTCGAAAAATATTGTGCCGAATATAATTCTCTGAAAGAGGAAGTCATCATCGATATCGTCAAAGGGAACGCTCCGCAGGCTGAGAAGTCGGGCAATGTCATCGTGTTCAGCGTAACGGGAAAGCCCATTATTCCGCGCAGCGAAAACCAGTTGAAACTGGTAGAGGCATTTAGCAGGAACGACATGGTATTTGCCATAGGCCCTGCCGGGTCGGGCAAGACCTATACGGCCATCGCCCTTGCCGTACGCGCGTTGAAGAACAAGGAGATAAAGAAAATAATCCTCAGCCGTCCCGCCGTAGAGGCCGGAGAGAAACTCGGCTTCCTGCCCGGCGACATGAAGGACAAGATAGACCCGTACCTGCAACCGCTTTACGACGCCTTGCAGGACATGGTTCCCGCCGCCAAACTGAAAGAGTACATGGAGCTGAACATCATTCAGATTGCCCCCCTCGCTTTCATGCGCGGACGCACGCTGAACGATGCCGTAGTAATTCTGGATGAAGCGCAGAACACCACCACCCAACAGATAAAGATGTTCCTCACCCGTATGGGCATGAATACCAAAATGATTGTAACGGGGGATATGACGCAAATCGACCTTCCCCAATCACAGACTTCCGGACTGGTGCAAGCGCTCCGCATCCTGAAAGGCGTGAAAGGAATCAGCTTCATCGAGCTGAACAAAAAAGACATTGTACGCCACAAACTGGTTACTCAGATTGTGGAAGCCTACGAAAAGTTTGACAAAGAAGCGAAAGCCGAACGGGAGAAACGGAAAGCAGAACAAGCCGCCGGACAGCAACTCCCGGCATAGACAGTAAATATCCAACTCATAAATATCACTAAAATGAATGCATTAACAGCAACAGATTTCAACTTTCCCGGACAGCAAAGTGTCTATCATGGAAAAGTGCGCGATGTGTACAACATCAATGGCGAAAAGTTAGTTATGGTCGCTACCGACCGCATTTCAGCTTTCGACGTAGTATTGCCGAAAGGTATTCCTTTCAAAGGACAGATGCTGAACCAGATTGCAGCCAAGTTCCTCGATGCCACCACCGACATCTGCCCCAACTGGAAAACAGCCACCCCCGACCCTATGGTAACCGTGGGCGTAATGTGCGAAGGCTTCCCGGTTGAGATGATTGTACGCGGCTATCTCTGCGGCAGTGCATGGCGCGCCTACAAGAGCGGTGTCCGCGAAATCTGCGGCGTAAAGCTGCCCGAAGGCATGAAGGAGAACCAAAAATTCCCCGAACCCATCATCACCCCGACCACAAAAGCTGAAATCGGCGAGCATGACGCCGACATCTCCAAAGAGGAGATTCTTGCCAAAGGCCTGGCCACTCCCGAAGAGTATGCAATTCTGGAGAAATATACAATGGCGCTCTTCAAACGCGGTACGGAAATCGCTGCAGAACGCGGCCTGATTCTCGTTGACACCAAGTACGAATTCGGCAAGCACAACGGCACTATCTACCTGATGGACGAAATCCACACACCGGACTCCAGCCGCTATTTCTACTCCGAAGGCTACGAAGAACGCTTTGCCAAAGGCGAACCGCAAAAGCAGCTTTCAAAGGAATTCGTGCGCGAATGGCTAATGGAAAACGGTTTCCAGGGCAAAGAGGGACAGCAGGTTCCGGAAATGACCGACGAAATCGTGACTTCCATCAGCGAACGTTACATCGAGCTGTACGAGCACATCACCGGCGAGAAGTTTGTTAAAGAGGACACAAGCAACATCGCCGAACGTATTGAAAAGAACGTAACGGAGTACTTAAAGTAACGATTGACGGATGGACTACCCCCAAGAACACATCAAGCCTTACGGCAACGACGGCAAGAAGAGCGAACAGGTTGAAGAGATGTTCGACAACATCGCCCCCGCTTACGACAAGCTGAACCATACCCTGTCGATGGGCATAGACCGCAGCTGGCGCAAGAAGGCGATTGACACGCTCCGCCCTTTCAGCCCCCGGCGCATCATGGACGTAGCGACCGGAACCGGAGACTTTGCCATACTTGCCTGCCGCGAATTGCAGCCCGATATGCTCATCGGGACCGACATATCCGAAGGCATGATGAACGTGGGACGTGAAAAAGTAAAACAGGCGCACCTCTCGGACAGGATTTCCTTTGCCCGGGAGGACTGCACCTCTCTCTCGTTTGCCGATGAAAGCTTCGATGCCGTGACCGTGGCGTTCGGCATCCGTAACTTTGACGGACTGGATAAAGGATTGTCCGAAATGTGCCGCGTACTCGTACCCGGCGGACATCTCGTCATTCTGGAGCTCTCCACGCCGGACCGCTTCCCGATGAAACAACTCTTTACCATCTACTCCAAAGCCGTCATCCCGCTGCTCGGCAAGTTCATTTCGAAAGACAACAGCGCCTACACCTATCTGCCCCAAAGCATCCGCGCCTTTCCGCAAGGCGAAATCATGCAGGGAGTAATCCGCAAGGCAGGGTTCAGCGAGGTACGCTTCAAGCGATTGACTTTCGGAATATGCACCTTATACATTGCTAAGAAATAGTCACTTATATTCCCCCTTTAACACATTTTGGATATGCAGAAATACGGTTTAATCGGTTACCCGCTGAAACATTCGTTCTCCATCGGCTACTTCAACGAGAAATTTAAAGCAGAGAACATTGACGCCGAATATGTGAACTTCGAGATTCCCCGCATCGAAGACTTCATGGAAGTGATTGAAGAAAACCCCAATCTCTGTGGACTCAATGTAACCATTCCCTATAAAGAACAGGTTATACCCTACCTCGACGAACTGGATAAGGACACCGCCAAGATTGGTGCGGTCAACGTTATCAAGATTGTCCGCCTTCCCAAAGGCAAAATCAAGCTGATAGGCTGCAACTCGGACATCATCGGATTTACGCAATCCATCGAACCCCTGCTGCAACCCCAGCACAAGAAAGCGCTTATCCTGGGCACAGGCGGTGCATCCAAAGCCGTATATCGCGGCCTGGAGAATTTAGGAATAGAAAGCACTTTCGTGTCACGTACCAAAAAGGACGACAAGTTCCTGACCTACGGGGAGCTGACTCCCGAAATCATGGCCGGACATACGGTCATCGTAAACTGTACGCCCGTGGGCATGTTCCCCAAAGTGGATTTCTGCCCGGACATCCCCTACGAACTGCTTACTCCCAACCATTTGCTCTACGATTTGTTGTATAATCCAAATGAAACACTCTTCATGAAGAAAGGCAAAGCGCAGGGAGCCGTCACCAAGAACGGACTTGAAATGTTGCTGCTGCAAGCCTTTGCCGCATGGGAAATTTGGAACAAGTAACATGAAAAAAATACTGAAATATTCATTCATAGGTCTCGCTGCGCTTTGTACCGCCCTGTTGTGCGGCGGATACTATATGCTGGGGCATGCGCTGAACCCGGATGAACTGATTACACGCTCCCGCAACAGCCAGGCTTCCTACGAATACATGTTCGGGCAATATCCCGAGCTGAAGCCGTGGGTGGACAGCCTGCAGACGGCAGGGGCGCTGCGCGACTTCTATATAAAGAATGACCGGGGTGAAACCCTGCATGCGCTGTATGTAGCCGCCGCCGAACCCACCCGTAAAACGGCCGTCATTGTGCACGGCTATACCGACAACTCCATCCGCATGCTCAACATCGGCTACCTGTACAACCGGCAACTGAAGTACAACATCCTTCTGCCCGACCTGCACGGTCATGGTGCAAGCGAGGGTGCCGAGATACAAATGGGCTGGCTCGACCGTCTCGACGTACTGCAATGGACCGCAACCGCCGACGAGCTTTTCGGCAGGAACAATGAAACGGTGACCGCAGGCGACAGCACCCGTATGCGCAGCAGCGGTACGGAAATGGTAGTACACGGCATCTCGATGGGAGCTGCCACCACCATGATGGTGTCCGGCGAAGTGGAACATGGAATACACCAGCAACCGTTCATCAAATGTTTCGTCGAGGACTGCGGCTATACCAGCGTATGGGATGAATTCCGGGGCGAACTGAAAGCACAATACGGCTTGCCCGCTTTCCCGCTGCTGCATGTGGCAAGCCGGCTTTGCGAGCAAGAGTACGGATGGGATTTCCGTGAAGCTTCGGCTTTGGAGCAGGTCAGGAAGTGTACCTTGCCCATGCTCTTTATACACGGCGATGCGGACTCCTATGTGCCTACATGGATGGTCTACCCTCTTTACGAAGCCAAGCCGGAACCGAAAGAGCTGTGGATTGTTCCGGGTTCCGCACATGCCATGTCCTACAAGGACTATCCGCAGGAATATACGGAGCATGTAAAGAAATTCGTAGGGAAATACATACGTTGACATGATTTTTCCTACCTTAGCCCCTACAAATACAATAAGTATGAAACGATTTATCTCCATAGCATTCCTCTTGTGCATGCTTGTTTCCCTACAGGCACAAGAGATTTACACCACCGGAAACATTCCTAAAGTACATCTTCAGGACAAGACACGCTACGTTTGCAACCCCGCCGGTATCCTTTCCGCCCCGGCATGCGACGAAATAGACCGCATGCTCTATGCCCTGGAACAGCAAACCGGCATTGAAACCGTAGTGGCGGTTGTCCCGTCCATCGGCAGTGAGGACTGTTTTGACTTCTCGCACCGGTTGCTCAACGAATGGGGCGTTGGCAAGAAAGGAAAGAATAACGGACTGGTTATCCTGCTGGTAACCGACCAGCGCTGTATTCAGTTCTATACCGGATACGGACTGGAAGGAGACCTGCCCGATGCCATTTGCAAACGCATTCAAACGCGGGACATGATTCCTTACCTGAAAGACGGTAACTGGGACGCCGGTATGGTGGCCGGCGTTCGTGCCGTATGCGCCCGTCTTGACGGAAGTATGGCAAACGACCCGGACGAAAGTGACGGCGGCTCTCCGATAGGATTGATTCTGGCCGTTGCGGGGTTCTTTGCCATCGCCATCGCGGCAGGAATACTGAAAACACGCGCTGCAAGCAAATGCCCGCAATGCGGCCAGCATAAGCTGCAACGGAGCAACAGCGTGCTTATCTCACGCCGCAACGGAGTACGGACGGAAGATGTCACCTATACCTGCCGCAATTGCGGACATAAGGTAGTACGCCGCCAGCAGTCTTACGATGAGAACTATCGGGGCGGAGGTGGCGGCGGTCCCGTCATTTTCGGAGGCGGCGGTTTCGGCAGCAGTGGCGGAGGATTCAGCGGCGGCAGCTTCGGAGGTGGCATGGGCGGTGGCGGCGGAGCCGGTTCACGGTTCTGAGCGAAACGGCCGGGCGTCTCCTGTAACAAACCAATTCAGATTGCATCATTAATAACAAAAAAAGAAGTATGAAAAAATCAACCATTATCATCATTGTTGTCGTAGCCCTTCTCGCCATTTGGGGAGTCAGCGGTTATAACGGACTCGTTACCATGGACGAAAACGTCAGCGGGCAATGGTCTAACGTAGAAACACAATATCAACGTCGTGCCGACCTGATACCGAATCTCGTAAACACAGTCAAAGGATATGCCTCTCACGAAAAGGAAACGCTGGAAGGTGTGGTAGAAGCCCGTAGCAAGGCCACCCAGATGACCGTAGACGCCAACGACCTGACACCGGAAAAGCTGGCCGAATACCAAAAAGCACAGGGCGCGGTTACTTCCGCTCTCGGCAAGCTGCTCGCCATTACCGAAAACTATCCCGACCTGAAAGCCAACCAGAACTTCCTGGAGCTCCAAGCCCAGTTGGAAGGTACGGAAAACCGCATCAACGTGGCACGTACCAACTTCAACAATGCGGCGAAGAATTTTAATACGGCAATCCGCCGCTTCCCCAAAAACATTCTTGCCGGTCTTTTCGGCTTTGAGAAGCGTGCCTACTTTGAAGCCGCCGAAGGAAGCGAACAAGCACCTAAGGTGGAGTTCTAAAGAAACGGAATTGAATATCAAACATCCCCTCATCCGGTGTCGCACCCGCACAGACTTGCAAGTACGATGCCGGATGAGGGGATATTTTTTACGCAAAGCTAAGGCTATAAGCGAAATAATCACTACTTTTGTGCTCAATTGAACAAACTTATTATCCCATGAGTAATCAACGATATATGATGAGGGGCGTCAGCGCATCCAAAGAAGATGTGCACAACGCCATTAAGAACATCGACAAAGGTATATTCCCGCAGGCTTTCTGCAAAATCATCCCCGATATCCTGGGTGGTGACCCTGAGTATTGTAATATCATGCACGCAGACGGCGCAGGAACAAAATCCAGTCTGGCCTACATGTACTGGAAAGAGACAGGCGACCTCTCCGTCTGGAAAGGCATCGCACAGGATGCGCTGATTATGAACATCGACGACCTGCTCTGTGTAGGTGCTGTGGACAATATCCTGGTATCGAGCACCATCGGACGCAACAAGCTGCTTGTGCCCGGAGAAGTGATTTCCGCCATCATCAACGGTACGGACGAACTGCTTGCCGAACTCCGCGAAATGGGCGTAGGCGTATATGCCACCGGTGGCGAGACCGCCGATGTGGGCGACCTGGTGCGTACCATCATCGTTGACTCTACGGTAACCTGCCGCATGAAGCGTTCGGATGTTATCGACAATGCCAATATCCGTCCGGGAGACGTGATTGTAGGCCTCTCCTCTTGCGGACAAGCCACTTACGAAAAAGAGTATAACGGCGGTATGGGCAGCAACGGACTTACCAGCGCCCGCCACGACGTATTCGCCAAATATCTGGCGGAGAAATATCCGGAAAGCTATGACAAAGCCGTACCCGACGAATTGGTATACAGCGGAAAGCTGAAACTGACAGACAGCGTGGAAGGCAGTCCGTTGGATGCCGGAAAGCTGGTGCTCTCTCCCACCCGTACATATGCGCCGGTAGTTAAGAAACTGCTCGATGCGCTCCGTCCCGAAATTCACGGTATGGTACACTGCTCCGGCGGTGCGCAGACCAAAGTGCTGCACTTTGTCGGAGATAACTGCCGCGTTGTCAAAGACAACCTTTTCCCCGTTCCGCCGCTGTTCAGGACCATCAAGGAGCAAAGCGATACGGACTGGAGCGAAATGTACAAGGTATTCAATATGGGACACCGTCTGGAAGTATATCTTTCTCCTGAGCATGCGGAAGAAGTGATTGCTATCAGCAAAAGCTTCAACATCGATGCACAGATTGTAGGACGTATCGAAGAGAGCGATAAGAAAGAACTGATTATCAAGAGTGAATTCGGAGAGTTCAGATATTAATGCCGACTTGTCATCTCATAACATTACCACTTTAATTAAATGGCAGATAACAACACCATATTAGAGAAACTGGAAGGCCTCGTTGCCCGCTTCGAAGAAGTGTCCACACTGATTACCGACCCGGCGGTGATTGCCGACCAGAAGCGCTACGTCAAACTCACCAAAGAGTACAAAGAACTGGGCGACCTGATGAATGCCCGCAAAGAGTACATGCAGGTACTGAACGGCATCGAGGAAGCCAAAGAAATCATCGCCAACGAAACCGACGCCGAGATGCGTGAAATGGCACGCGAAGAACTTGATGCCTGCCAGGCACGCCAACCTGAACTGGAAGAAGAGATAAAGCTCCTGCTTGTCCCCGCCGACCCGCAGGACAGCCGCAACGCCATTCTCGAAATCCGCGGTGGTGCAGGTGGAGACGAAGCCGCCATTTTTGCAGGCGACCTCTTCCGCATGTACACCAAGTATTGTGAGGCTAAAGGCTGGAGACTGGATATATCCAGCGCCAACGAAGGCGCAGCCGGCGGTTTCAAGGAAATCATCTGCTCCGTAACGGGAGACAACGTATATGGCACGCTGAAATATGAATCGGGCGTACATCGCGTACAACGCGTGCCTGCCACCGAAACGCAGGGACGTGTACACACATCCGCCGCATCCGTGGCGGTACTGCCCGAAGCCGAAGAGTTCGATGTAGTCATCAACGAGGGAGAAATCAAATGGGATACCTTCCGAAGCGGCGGTGCGGGCGGTCAGAACGTAAATAAGGTGGAATCCGGCGTACGCCTGCGCTATAACTGGAAGAACCCGAATACGGGTGTCGTAGAGGAAATTCTCATCGAATGTACCGAAACGCGCGACCAGCCGAAGAACAAAGAACGCGCCCTGTCGCGCCTGCGTACCTTTATATATGACAAGGAGCACCAGAAATACATTGACGACATCGCTTCCAAGCGCAAGACAATGGTCTCTACCGGTGACCGTTCGGCAAAGATACGTACCTACAACTATCCGCAGGGACGTATTACCGACCACCGCATCAACTATACCATTTATAACCTTGCCGCCTTTATGGACGGTGATATTCAGGATTGCATCGACCATCTGATTGTTGCGGAAAATGCAGAGCGACTGAAAGAAAGCGAATTGTAGTTATGAAAGGGCTATCAGTAGAGAAAGCGTTTCACACGGTTACCGAAGCGTTTCAGAACTGCCTGAAGCGCTTCCCGGTTACGGTAGCCTTTATCTTTGCATTCACTGCCTATCTCATTCATCTGACATCAATAAGCTGGACAGGCGAAGAACGGTTGCTGTTTATAACCGGTTACTACCTGTCGGTAGGTATCCTGCTTTCGCTCACGCTTCATCTGTGGAGCGAAGAAGTAAAAAGCCGGATGTGGAAGACAGGCATACAACTTGCCGCACACGCCCTGCTCATAGCCGATGCTTTCCTGCTCTACCGTTATCTCGGTACAGAGAGTTCATGGATTGAAATCGGCATCGCCCACACGGCGGCCATTCTCACCATAGGGCTTTCCACATTCTTCCTCTCGTTCCTGTGCGAGAAGAATGATATTGCCAGTTGGAATTTTGCACTGAACGCCGTTTCTTCGTTCGCTGTCACACAAATCATAGGCCTCATCCTATGGGCAGGCATCAGTCTGCTGTTGTTCTCACTGCACCAGCTGTTCGACATCCATTTCAGCGGAAAGTGCTATGCCTATATCTATTATCTGTGCAGCATAACGCTCGCCTTGATACTGTTCCTCGGATTGTTGCCGCAGGGAGAGGACAAACACAACCGCGAACCCCACTCATCCGAATTCCTGAACGGCATCATACACTACCTGTTCCTTCCGCTTACAGCCGGATATCTGACAGTGCTTTACATGTATGCCGCCCGCATCCTTGTCAGTTGGGAACTACCCACAGGCTGGGTGTCATGGCTCATCGTAGCATTAATGACGGTGTGCATCGCCATTCAATTCGGTCTGTATCCCGCACGCCTTGAAAATAACAAACGGTTTGACAACTGGATTGCCCGCTGGATGCCCGTACTGATACTGCCTCTGCTGTTACTGATGACCATAGGCATCGTGCGACGGTTCAACGATTACGGCATTACCGTTAACCGGCTCTATCTCGCCACACTCAACGGCTGGTTCTATTTTGTCTGTATCGGGTTGTTCGCCATCAAGGCACGGCGTATCAACTGGATACCCATTTCGTTTGCCATCATCTTTTTGCTGACGTCGGCATTGCCCGTCAACTATGCCGGCATTACAAAGAATGTCATTCTTAACGAAATCAAAGCCGAGATGCAACGCAGTTGCCGGGCAAAAGCCCCCCTCTCGCTACAACAATATGAGGAATGGATGTACTCGCTGCCGGAAAAGCAGGCGATACGGATAAACAGTAAATTCAGATACCTGAACAGCTGGTTCGGCACGGAGAGCGTCACTCATCTGATAGACAGAAACGTAACCTACAACCTCTATTCCGTGGCAGCGGATATTGAAACAAATGCAGCGCCCGTCGGCACTGATAGCGGCAAGGTTACCTATAGCGGAGCAATCGACAGTCAAACGAACATCAGTGTTCCCAAAGGCTACACGCGGTTTATCACCATACCCAGCGACGGTATGTCAAGCCGCTTTCTTACCATCCCCCGCCAATATCTTGAAAATGGAATATTGCCCGTTTCACTCGATACCCGGACGGACAATCTGAACGATAGCGCATATATCGAACTCAGCACATTGGAAATGTTGGAAAAGAACAGCAAGCACGGGCATATACCGCCTACCTCTTTCCGATGCAATTCTCCCAAGAACCTGTTCATGCTGACTGCATTCGATATCCATTATGAAAAGAACAGTGACGAAGATATAAGAATGAGCATCAAGGGATATTTATTTAAAAAGTAAAACCATTAAACCAACAAATTGCGATATGAACAAACAACAACTCTTTGAGAATATCAAACGCAAGAAATCATTTCTATGCGTAGGTCTGGACACGGATATCAAAAAGATTCCGGAACACCTGCTGAAAGAAGAAGACCCCATCTTTGCCTTCAACAAAGCGATTATCGATGCAACAGCCGACCTGTGTATCGCCTACAAACCGAATCTCGCTTTCTATGAGAGCATGGGAGTAAAAGGCTGGATTGCCTTTGAAAAGACCGTGAACTACATCAAGCAGAACTATCCCGACCAGTTTATCATCGCCGATGCCAAACGCGGCGACATCGGCAATACCTCTGCCATGTATGCACGTACTTTCTTTGAAGAACTGGACATAAACTCGGTAACCGTAGCTCCTTATATGGGCGAAGACAGCGTTACTCCATTCCTCACCTACGAAGGCAAATGGGTTATCCTGCTCGCACTGACCAGCAACAAAGGTTCGCACAACTTCCAACTGACGGAAGACAAAAACGGTGAACGTCTCTTTGAAAAAGTATTGCGCAAGTCACAGGAATGGGCAAACGACGAGCAAATGATGTACGTGGTAGGCGCCACCCAAGGACGTGCTTTCGAAGATATTCGTAAGATTGTTCCCAACCACTTCCTTTTAGTGCCCGGTGTAGGTGCGCAAGGCGGTTCATTGGAAGAGGTCTGCAAGTACGGCATGAACAAGACTTGCGGGCTGATTGTTAACTCCAGCCGCGGTATCATCTATGTAGATAAGACCGAAAACTTCGCAGCCGCTGCACGCAAAGCCGCACAGGAAGTACAGGCTCAGATGGCGGAACAGCTGAAAGCAATACTCTGAGAAGCAAATAAGAACTTATTTTAAACATAACCGGGCAGAATCGGCGAAATGGGTAGTTGTTCGCCTGATTCTGCCCGGTTCGTATCAATACATGATAATCCCGCACGATATGCTCGAAGGTTTCAAAAGGACCAATCTGTCATAGCCCGCCACATTGCAAATGTTTTCAATGAAGGAGAACTTGACAGAGACAGTAATATGCAAATTTTGCATAATACTATCTCAAAATATAAACCTACTGCGATTTACAACTTAGAGGTTATCATCTCAACACGACTGGTGATGAACTTCCTTGTATAGCATCATATTTTGTCATCTCCTAAAAACAAATTACCTTTGTCCTCAAATACTTAGCTATGCCTTACGAACGTAAAATCATCAACGATCCGGTGTTCGGATTCATCAACATACCCAAAGGACTGCTGTACGACCTTGTACGACATCCCCTTTTGCAACGCCTCACCCGTATCAAACAATTGGGATTATCGTCCGTGGTGTATCCCGGCGCACAGCATACCCGGTTCCAGCACTCACTGGGGGCATTCTACCTTATGAGTGAAGCTATCCAGCAACTTACCGCCAAGGGAAACTTCATTTTCGACAGTGAAGCGGAAGCCGTACAGGCGGCTATCCTCATGCACGACATCGGGCACGGTCCGTTCTCGCACGTGCTTGAAGATACTATTGTAAAAGGTGTCTCGCACGAAGACATTTCCCTGATGCTCATGGAACGCATCAACAAAGAAATGAACGGGCAACTGACACTTGCCATCCAAATATTCAAGGATGAATACCCCAAGCGTTTCCTCCACCAGCTGGTAAGCGGACAACTGGACATGGACCGCCTCGACTACCTGCGCCGCGACAGCTTCTATACCGGAGTAACGGAAGGTAACATAGGTTCGGCGCGCATCATCAAGATGCTCGATGTAAAAGACGACCATCTGGTCGTAGAATCCAAAGGAATCTACTCTATCGAAAACTTCCTCACTGCACGCCGCCTGATGTACTGGCAGGTATATCTGCATAAGACATCGGTTGCCTACGAAAAGATGCTCATCAGCACCTTGCTGCGTGCCAAGGAGTTAGCCGGCAAAGGCGTGGACTTGTTTGCCCCGCCCGCACTGAAATTCTTTTTATACAATGATATCAACCGGGAAATATTCTACAATAACCCGGACTGCCTGGAAAACTTTATCCAACTGGACGACAACGATCTTTGGACTGCCCTGAAAGTATGGAGCACACATCCGGACAGGGTGCTTTCCACACTAAGTATGGGCATGGTTAACCGTAACATATTCAAAGTGGAAATCTCCACCGAACCTTTCAGCGAGGAGCGTAAAGAAGAAATCACCCGGCAAATCGGCGAACAGCTGGACATCCCTCTTTCCGAAGCCGATTATTTTATCTCTACCCCAAGCATTGAGAAGAATATGTACGACCCGGCAGACGACAGCATCGACATCCTGTACAACGACGGCTCCATTAAAAACATAGCCGAAGCATCGGACATGCTCAACATCTCCCTACTCTCAAAAAAAGTAAAAAAGTACTACTTATGTTATCAACGTTTGCATAGATAAGTATAAAATATTCACCGCAGGACAAGGATATATAAAAAAAAAGTCCGTTATTTGTGTTTTGAAACCATCTAACAACAATAAAACATGGAGTTCTCTGCTAAACAAATTGCAACATTTATACAAGGAGAAATCGTAGGAGACGAGAATGCAACCGTGCATATCTTCGCCAAGATTGAAGAAGGAATACCGGGGGCAATCTCTTTCTTATCCAACCCTAAATACATACCTTATCTGTATGAAACCCAATCGAGTATTGTTTTGGTTAATAAGGATTTCACTCCCGAACAGGAAGTAAAAGCTACCATGATTAAGGTAGACAATGCCTACGAAAGCCTTGCCAAATTATTAAACCTGTATGAACAGAGCAAACCGAAACGCACCGGCATCGACCCGCGCGCATACGTTGCCGAAACTGCCAAAATAGGCAAAGATGTTTACATTGCGCCTTTTGCTTATGTAGGAGACCATGCAGAAGTGGGCGACAATACGGTAATTCATCCGCATGCCACTATCGGAAGCGGTGCTAAAGTAGGCAATGATTGCATTATTTACGCAAATGCAACAATCTACCACGATTGTCGCGTAGGCAACCGTTGCATCCTGCATGCCGGCTGTGTAATCGGTGCAGACGGTTTCGGTTTCGCCCCCACTCCCGAAGGGTATGAAAAGATTCCCCAAATCGGAATCACCCTATTGGAAGACAATGTGGAAATCGGCGCCAATACATGTGTAGACCGTGCCACGATGGGAGCGACTATCGTTCACAGCGGTGTAAAACTGGATAATCTGGTGCAGGTGGCACATAATGATGAAATCGGTTCGCATACGGTAATGGCGGCCCAAGTGGGCATAGCCGGTTCCACCAAAGTAGGCGAATGGTGTATGTTTGGCGGTCAGGTGGGTATAGCCGGACACATCCACATCGGAAACAAAGTGAACCTTGGCGCACAATCCGGTGTTCCCAGCAGTATTAAAGAAGGCAGTGTATTAATAGGTACGCCGCCTATGGAAGTGAAGCCCTACTTCAAGTCACAGTCCGTATTCCGCAAGCTGCCGGATATGTACTTTGAGTTGAATGCGCTCCGCAAAGAACTCGATGAATTAAAAAAACAATTAAATAAGTAACCAATGTTGAAACAAAAGACTCTGAAAGACAGCTTTTCACTCAGTGGGAAAGGTCTTCACACTGGACTTGATCTGACCGTTACTTTCAACCCTGCTCCGGACAATCACGGATATAAGATTCAGCGTACCGACCTGGAAGGTCAGCCTATCATTGACGCTGTTGCCGATAACGTGACCGAAACGACACGCGGCACCGTGCTTTCCAAAAACGGGGTTAAGATAAGTACCGTAGAGCACGGCATGGCTGCGCTTTACGCTTTGGGCATAGATAACTGCCTTATTCAGGTGAATGGTCCGGAATTTCCTATCCTGGATGGAAGTGCCCAATATTATGTCAACGAAATAGAACGTGTAGGTACGGTGGAACAAAGTGCCGTAAAGGATTTCTATATCATCAAATCCAAGATTGAATTCCGTGACGATGCCACCGGCTCATCCATCATCGTATTGCCCGATGAAAACTTCAGTCTGAACGTACTGGTATCCTACGACTCGACCATCATCCCCAACCAGTTTGCCACATTGGAAGATATGGCAAAGTTCAAGGATGAAGTAGCCGCCAGCCGCACTTTCGTATTTGTACGCGAGATAGAACCGCTGTTGCAAGCCGGACTTATCAAAGGCGGCGACCTGGACAACGCCATTGTTATCTATGAACGTGAAATGCCGCAGGATGCCTACGACAAGCTTGCCGACGTAATGGGCGTGCCTCACATGGACGCCAAGCAGTTGGGTTACATCAACCACAAACCGCTGGTATGGCCCAACGAATGCGCCCGCCATAAACTGCTGGACGTTATCGGTGATCTGGCTCTGATTGGCAAGCCCATCAAGGGACGTATCATTGCCACACGTCCGGGACATACCATCAACAATAAGTTTGCCCGCCAGATGCGTAAGGAAATCCGTCTGCACGAGATACAGGCCCCTACTTACGACTGCAACCGCGAACCCATTATGGATGTAAACCGCATCCGTGAACTGTTGCCGCACCGCTATCCGTTCCAACTGGTAGATAAAGTAATTGAGATAGGTGCCAACTACATCGTAGGTGTCAAGAACGTAACAGCCAACGAACCTTTCTTCCAGGGACACTTCCCACAAGAACCCGTCATGCCGGGCGTATTGCAGGTAGAGGCCATGGCGCAGACAGGCGGTTTACTTGTTCTGAACTCCGTAGACGAACCCGAACGCTATTCCACCTACTTTATGAAGATAGACGGCGTCAAGTTCCGCCAGAAAGTAGTGCCGGGAGATACTTTGATTTTCCGTGTCGAACTGCTGGCTCCTATCCGCCGGGGTATCTCTACTATGAAAGGCTATGTATTTGTAGGCGAAAAGGTAGTGTGTGAGGCTGAATTTATGGCTCAAATAGTAAAAAACAAGTAAATTAATTATGATAAGTCCCTTAGCGTATATTCATCCCGAAGCGAAAATCGGGGAAAACGTAGAGATTGCTCCTTTTGTTTTCATCGACAAGAATGTGGTAATCGGCGATAACAACAAGATTATGGCGAATGCCAACATTCTGTACGGTTCACGCATCGGCAACGGGAATACAATCTTTCCCGGAGCTGTAATCGGTGCTATCCCGCAAGACCTGAAATTCCGGGGAGAAGAGACTACCGCCGAGATAGGCAATAATAATACCATCCGCGAGAACGTGACAATCAACCGGGGTACGGCTGCCAAAGGAAAGACAATCGTTGGCAGCAACAACTTGCTGATGGAAGGTGTACATGTTGCACACGATGCCTTTATCGGCAACGGTTGCATCATCGGCAATTCCACAAAAATGGCAGGCGAGATTGTCATAGACGACAATTCCATCATCAGCGCCAACGTACTGATGCACCAGTTCTGCCACGTAGGCGGATTCGGCATGATACAGGGCGGATGCCGCTTCAGCAAAGACATACCGCCGTACATCATAGCCGGACGGGAACCCATCTGCTATGCAGGCATCAACATCGTGGGACTGCGCCGTCGCGGTTTCTCCAACGAAACCATCGAGGCCATTCACAACGCCTACCGCATTATCTATCAAAGCGGACTGAACAATACGGAAGCTTTGAAAAAGATTGAGAATGAAATGGAAATGACCCCAGAAATCAGCTATATTGTAAACTTTATACGCGAATCGGCTCGCGGCATTATTCCTGCAAGCAAATAAAAAGTTAATAATATGATATATAGATTTACCCTCATCTCCGATGAAGCGGACGACTTCATCAGAGAAATACAGATTGACCCGGAAGCCACGTTCTATGATTTTCACGAAGCCATCGTGAAATCAGTAGGTTATACCGACGACCAGATGACCTCTTTCTTTATCTGCGACGATGATTGGGAAAAGGAAAAAGAAGTTACCCTCGAAGAAATGGACGACAATCCGGAAATAGACAGTTGGGTGATGAAAGACACTCAGGTCAGCGAATTGGTAGAGGACGAAAAGCAGAAACTCCTGTACGTGTTCGACTACATGACAGAACGTTGTTTCTTCATCGAACTCTCCGAAATCATCACCGGCAAGAATATGACCGGAGCAAAATGCACTAAGAAAGCCGGAGAGGCTCCCAAGCAGACCGTTGACTTTGAAGAAATGGCTGCTGCCAGCGGCTCGCTCGACTTGGACGAAAGCTTCTACGGCGACCAGGACTTCGACATGGAAGACTTCGATAAAGAAGGATTCGGCGGTTTGGACGATGGAGCCGCAGGTATTGCTTACGAAGACGACAAATTCTGATAAACCGGTTCGGGCGAATAGCACCTGCTCCAATGACAACGAGACTTCCCTTGAGGATACATTCGTTTCAAAGGATGCAATTGTTTTTCGCCCGAATTATTTTGTTGCAATCTCATGAAAACATTGATAGTACTTATAGGCCCCACGGGAGTAGGAAAGACAGAACTCAGTCTCCGACTGGCGGAACACTTCGGAACATGTATCATTTCCGCCGATTCACGACAGCTTTATGCCGATTTGAAAATCGGTACGGCCGCCCCTACCCCGGAACAACTGCAACGGGTACGGCATTACTTTGTAGGCACACTGCAACTGACCGACTATTACAGTGCCGCCCAATATGAAGCCGAAGTACTGCAACTTCTTGAGCAACTCTATACCCGGCACGAGGTCGTACTCCTGACCGGCGGCTCCATGATGTACGTAGATGCCGTATGCAAAGGCATTGACGACATTCCTACCGTAGATGCCGAAACCCGCCGGCTTATGCTGCACAAATACGAAACGGAAGGTTTGGAGCACCTCTGTGCCGAACTGAAACTGCTGGACCCGGAATATTACAAAATCGTAGACCTGAAGAACCACAAACGGGTAATCCACGCACTGGAAATCTGTTATATGACTGGCAAGACCTACACCTCTTTCCGCACACAGCAAAAGAAAGAGCGCCCCTTCCGCATCATCAAAATAGGACTCACCCGTGACCGTGAAGAATTATATGCCCGTATCAACCAACGCGTAGAACAGATGATAACGGACGGACTGGTAGAGGAAGCCCGCAGTGTCTACCCTCACCGTGCACTCAATTCACTGAACACCGTAGGCTACAAGGAAATCTTCAACTATCTGGACGGTGAATGGACACTGCCTTTTGCCATTGAGAAAATCCAGCAGAATTCACGCATCTACTCCCGTAAGCAGATGACGTGGTTCAAGCGGGACGAAGAGATACGCTGGTTCCATCCGGAACAAGAAACGGAGATACTTGCATATCTCCGTTCCCAACTATCATAAGTCTGCCCGCAACCGGCAAAGCCCCTAAAATCTTTTCCGTACTTTACAATCCGGCTATCGTCAAGGCAAAGCCGTTATTGTCTTTTTCAGCCTTATGTCCTGGCTGGATGCGCCTATCATAACCTCAAACTCGCCCGGCTCCACTGTCCAGTTCATATTGCGGTCCAGAATCTGCAAGTCTTCCGGCTTCAAGGAGAAAGTGACCTGCCTGGTTTCACCCGGTTGCAAGGATACCCTCTCAAAACCGCGCAACTGCGAATCGTAGGTAATGACACTGCTCACCTTATCGCGTACATACAACTGCACCACCTCGTCACCCGCACGTTTTCCAGTATTCGTAACGTTGACTTTAATCATATATTCGCCCTGCGTATGCTGTTGCAACGGAGAGACTTCCAAATCGGAGTAAGCAAAAGTCGTATAGCTCAGACCGAAGCCGAACGGATACAGTTCGCCGATGACGCGTGTTGCGCCCGAACCGTTTGGACCGGAATGCGGTTGAGCGCCATGCGAACCGGGTTTGAAAGGGAAGTTCAGCTCTATCTGTCCTACGCTCTTAGGGAAAGTCACCGTCAGTTTGCCGCCCGGATTATGCTCACCAAACAGAGTCTCCGCAATCACCGTTCCTCCCTGACAACCGGGAAACCACGACTCCAAGATGGCTGGGATATAAGCATTTGCCCAGTTGACGGTGAGCGGCTGCCCGTTTATCAGCACCAGTATCACCGGCTTTCCCGTTGCATGCAATGCCTCAAGTAATTGCTGCTGGCGTCCCGGCAAGTCGAGCGAAGTACGCGAACGGCTCTCTCCCGTACGGTACTCATCCTCGCCAAGCACGGCAATAATGACATCACTTTCACCGGCTTTTGCTACGGCTTCGGCAATGCCTTGCTTTTCCTGTTCGCTCATGGGTGCAGGCAATATCTCCGTGGCAGGCCAACCTGCATCCACAATATCACAGCCTTTGGCATAATCCACTTCGGCAATGCCTTTCAGATAATTACGCAAACCGGCAAGCACGGTAACCGTCTCCAGTCCGTTAGGGCCGTAACGGCTGGTCATAAAGTTATCCTCATCAGCCAACGGGCCGGTTACCAGCACCTTCTTTATCTGCCGTTTATCCAGCGGAAGGATATTATTCTCGTTTTTCAGAAGCACAAGTGCCTGTTGCTGCATCTGCTTCACAAAATCCATATTCCGGTCTGCCCCGCCTACTCTGTCGGCGGCTTTCGTATCGGCTACATAAGGTTGGTCGAACAGTCCCAAACGGAATTTCACCCGCAGCACTTCCGACACACGCTTGTCTATCACAGCCATTGAAATCTTCTTCTCTTCCAGCAACCGGCGGACGGGCAGAATAAAATCGGAAGGCGGAGTAAAGTGGGTACGCACATTCAAGCCGGCTTCCAAAACCTGGCGCACAGCCTCATCATAGGTATCCGCCACATGATGCTTGGACTCCACAAACTCCACAGCCTCGCTGTCGCTCACCACATAGCCGTCGAAGCCATACTCCTCGCGCAGCAATTCCGTCAGGAAATAGTAGCTGGCGGATACGGGCACACCGTCCCAATCGTTATAACTGCTCATCACTCCCATAGGATGCGAGTTCTGAATGACCTTCTTAAAAGGATAAAGAAACAGTTCGTGCAACTCGCGCGGAGCCACATGCGGGTCGGTACGGCAATTCCCGTCACGCCCGCCTTTGGGCACACTGTAAACTGCATAGTGCTTCAAGGTGGCGGCTACTCCCTGCGACTGGATGCCGTTCACCATTTCCGTTCCCAAAGCCGCTATCAGATAGGGTTCTTCTCCATAACACTCCAATGTACGTCCCCAACGCGGGTCGCGTACGATATCCAGTATGGGAGCATACACATTGGTATATCCCAACGCTTTCGCCTCTTGTCCGGCTATGACACCGGCACGGCGGACAAGCTCTTTGTTCCAGGTGCTTCCGATGGCAATAGGAGCAGGCAACGGAGTGGCTTTGGTGTGGTTCAGTCCGTGAATCCCCTCATTCGTGAAGTCAACGGGAATCCCCAAACGGGTTTCTTCCACAAACCAGCGTTGCACGGTATTGACGGCCTCGGCATGATTGCTGAAAGGGTACAATAAACCGGGAACCTGCGCAGACTTCTTTCCCACGCCGTTCAGCATCTCATCGATATTGGCAATGCCGTCTTTCCATATTTCGTTTTTCCAGCCGGCAACGGGCAGGGAATCCTTTAACACACGTCCGTAGCCGTAAAGAGTTGCCAGTTGGCAGGTTTTCTCTTCCACTGACATTTGGGAGAGCAGGTCGGCTACCCGCTTTTCAACCGGTTGGGAAGGGTCTTCATAAATGTCCTTCACCCCGTTCTTGTTGAAATCGATCCAACCGTTCCGATACATTTTCTTGTTTTGCGCCTGCACATTTCCGGCAAGTCCCAGACAAAGAGCGGAAATGCAGATAATCAGTTTGTGTTTCATGTATAAAATCAATAATAAGTAATTAAAGTTCAAACAATTCCGCATATTCGGCTTCAATGAACGCATCCAGTTCATTATAGAGCGACCGCATCGCCTTTACATCCGCTTCCCCTTTCCTGCGCCACTCTTTCAATACCGGTACGGTGCGCCGGAACACCTCATCCTCTACCGGAGCCAGCAACTGCATATAGCCGTTCTTATCGGTATTATAAAGCCTTTCCCAGTTCATATAGCGGTTGCTGCCCATACCTTGCCCGTAAGAGAAAACATCCCCTGCCAGTATTACCGACCAATTGCCCAAAGGAGAAACCTTCTTTGCTTCATCGCGAACCAGCAACCTCGGCAAAGCCTTGTCCGCCCCTTTCACCCAGACGGGCATTGCCACTCCGGTAGGCGGATACCCCAGAATTGTCCACATCGTAGTGAGTTCGGGCCGCTCCCCTTCTTTCACGCCCTGCACCACCACCGAACTTGCCGTACTGCTGCGTGCGATGAAGTCCTGGTCTACAAACCACCCCGTTGTCTTAGGACGATTGAAATCCCCGCTCTTCAAATCAATCCCCAAAAGCGGATTGGCAAAAGAGCGGGAAAGCTCCCTGAATATCCATTGCGGCGTAATCTGTCCCGTAGCAGAGGCCGGCATCAGCAACTTATCTTCCTGCATAAAGCGGACATAACCCGCTCCCTCATTCACCTTACCGGAAAAAGAGAAGTTGGTGCGTGCAATGTATCCGCAAGGCGCATCCTTAGGATTGTTGGCATCGTACATCACATACTCGTAATAATCCACTTCGAACATAGCAGCACCGCCTTTGGCATCAATCACACCGAAGTTGGCCTCTATCAGGCTGGGTTTGGACAGCGTATCGAGAAATTGGCAGAAATCCTTTACCGTGGCACACACTTCCAACGCACGCCGCATTACCCGTCCGTTGGCCTCTCCACGTTCCTCGCCGGGTTTCACCTCGACCAGATTATAGGATTGCGTATTCATAATGGAGAAGCCCGCGGCGTTCGTACCTATCCACACATCCGTCGGATTGTCTTCCCCACTGTTCACAACGGCTACAAAAGGATAGCGACCGCCGGAGAAGTATCTCACGCTGTTTTGCGGAAAGTCCGTATCGCGGTTCTTCCATAACAAAGGACGTCCGTCGGGGGTAACCTTGCCGGAAATTACGGCAGAAGTACAGGCGGAAAGCGGCCCGGCGCTTCCCAAAGATACAATGGCGGCAATCAAAGCCAATAAAGTCCGTTTCATAGCAAAGAAGTTTTACCGTTAATCTCGACAAAGATAAAAAATCAATCCGGATTAGTATATCACACCGGTCAAAATACCTACAAATAGCGATTGCAGTTCTCGAAGAAAAGCCGTTACTTTGCGCCCGAAACATAGAGTGGAAAGGAATAACCTGCAATGAATGAACAACATAAATATCGGGCTACGGACAAGATGAGCGACCTCATCTGTGACAATTACTCCTTATTAATGGTGATGAGCCGTTTCGGGCTGTCGCTCGGCTTCGGAGACAAGAGTGTAAAGGATGTCTGCGAAGCCCAGCATGTAGACTACCGCACCTTCCTCGCCGTAGCCAATTTCATCAGCGAGGAGCAATACTCGTACAGTGCGGACAATGATTCATTCTCGATTCCGGCACTGATGGATTATCTGAAACGCGCACACGCCTACTTCCTCGACTTCAACCTGCCTGCCATGCGCCGTAAGCTGATAGAAGCCATAGACTGCTCCAGAGACAATGATGTGGCTTATCTCATCCTTAAGTTCTTTGACGAATACGCCAAGGAAGTGCGCCGCCACATGGAGTACGAAAACAAAGCCGTCTTCACTTACGTGGAGCAACTGCTGCAAGGCAGACCGTCCGATGTGTACAACATCGCCACTTTCGCCAGCAAGCACAACCAGATAGACACCAAGCTGAAGGAACTGAAAAACATCATCATCAAGTACTATCCGGAAAAAGAGAACAACAATCTTCTGAACGCCGTCCTTTTCGACATCTTCAATTGCGAACAGGACCTTGCATCGCATTGCCAGGTAGAAGACTATATGTTTGTTCCCGCCGTAGCGCAAATAGAAAAAAGACTGAAAGATGAACAATAATATTTCTCTGAAAATAGTTGTTGCAGAAACTTCGGTCATTGTACGAAGTGGTCTTGCGGCAGTGCTCAAACGCATTCCCAATCTGAATGCGCATCCCATTGAGGTGTCGTCACCGGAAGCATTGCAGAACTTTATACATCTGCACACTCCCGATATTGTAATCGTAAACCCTACTTTCGGCGGTTGGTTCGACCTGCCCTCTTTCAAGACAAGCCATAACGGAAACAGTATCAAATACATCGCATTGGTATGTTCCGTCATCGACAATAACGCGCTGAAAGAGTATGACGAAAGCATCGCCATCTGTGACGATATCGAAATGATTACCACAAAAATCAACCGTCTTCTCCATACCGAAGAAGAAGATGAGAAGGACAGCGAACAGGAAACGCTCAGCCAACGTGAAAAGGAAATCATTACCTGCGTCGTAAAAGGCATGACCAACAAGGCGATTGCCGACAAACTGTATCTGTCTATCCATACCGTCATCACCCACCGCCGTAACATTGCACGCAAGTTGCAGATACATTCTCCCGCAGGCCTCACCATCTATGCCATTGTGAACAAGCTGGTGGAACTGAGCGATATTAAAGACACTTTATAATCCTTTCTTCCACACAGCCTGCCGGAAGAAAGAATGCAAAACCCGTTTCCCCATAGGAGAAAAACATATTGACCTGCCGCTGGAACTTCATCAGTCCGGCAGGTATCTCCGCCGCATCCGCCACAAAACAAATCCCCGCTTCACGATGTCGCATCGGAAAACGGGGATCCTTTTATCTTCATAAAAGTGGTTACGTAATTATGACTAACTAATTCATTCTTTAAATCTGATGTTGCAAAGATACGGCATCGCACCCGATGCCGCAATCACCTGATATAGGTATATTAAAGAACAACAGTCATTATAAATAGGTAAAGCCGCCATTCAACCATGTATTTCTGCCAGCCCTATCCCTTTGCCACCTCTTCCTTAACCGCTGCGGACAATTGCTCCAGTGCTTTTTGCAGCACCGAACGGGGACAGCCTACATTCAACCGCATAAAGCCTTCTCCCGGTTTGCCGAACATCGTCCCGTCATTCAGGGCCAGATGAGCTTTTTCCGCAAACAGTCTTGCCAACTTCTCTTGCGGCAGCCCCAATGCCCTACAATCCAGAAAAACGAGATAAGAGGCCTGCGGGCGTATCATACCGATGCCCGGAACATGTTCTTTCAGATAATTCTCCGTAAAGTCAATATTGGCCTGTACATATCCGAGTACCTGTTCCAGCCACTCTTCACCGTGCGTATAGGCAGCCGCAGCGCCGATGTAAGCAAATAAATGCCCTTCGCAGAACTCGCCCGCCTCCATAAACTCCCGGAAACGCCGACGAATATCCTCATTCACCGCTATGGCATACGAACTGCCCAATCCCGGCATATTGAAAGCCTTGCTGGGAGCCATAAAAGTAAGAGAATTCTGTGCGGCAGCCTCGGACACCGTGGCGAAAGGATGATGCTTATAAGGGGGTAAGGTAAGATCCGCGTGTATCTCGTCGGAAACAACCATAGTCCCACTCTCTTTACAAATATCCGCTATCCGACGCAGTTCTTCGACCGTCCATACACGTCCGCCCGGATTATGGGGATTACAAAGGATAAGCAACCTGCATCCCCGGATATCCTTAGAGAAACGCTCAAAATCAATATGATAATGCCCGTCGTACAAATCGAGCGGAGAATAGACCACTTCGCGTCCCAAGCGTTCGGTCACCAGGAAAAAAGGATGGTACACTGGTGTCATTACCATGACCTTGTCGCCCGGTTTGGTAAAGCATTGCAGCGCAAAGGCCTGCCCGCGTACAATTCCGGGAACAAACGTCAGCATATCACGCGTAACATCCCACTGGTGGCGTTTGTGCAACCAACTGCAAATAGAGGTATACCACTCCTCACAGGCAAAAGTATATCCCAAAACCTCGTGGTCGAGACGACGGCGCAACGCATCCATCACAAAAGGCGGCGTACGGAAATCCATATCGGCCACCCACATGGGAAGCAAATCTTTACGTCCCCACACATTCTCCACGCCGTCCCATTTTACGGAGTCCGTACCGCGGCGTTCAATCACTTCATCAAAATTATACTTCATAAGGTTCAAGCTATTTTAATTGAGTTTCCGAGTTTAACGACAGTATATAAAATTATTCGCAAAAGTACGAAATATCTTTGCTTTTGAGTAAATTTGCCAACCAATTTAAAAGAGACATATATGATTAAAGCCCTGTTTTTTGACATCGACGGTACACTGGTGAGCTTCAAGACCCACCAGATTCCCGTTTCCACCATCGAAGCGCTGGAAGCCGCCAAAGCCAAAGGCATACAGATATTCATTTCTACCGGACGTCCGCGTGTCATCATCAATAACCTCGCCGCCCTGCAGGAACGGAAACTGATAGACGGCTACATCACCATGAACGGCGCCTATTGTTTTGTGGACGATACCGTTATCTACAAAAGTCCCATACCGGCAGCCGAAGTCGATGCACTGACAGGCTTCTGTCACGAGCGCAATCTCCCCTGCATACTGGTGGGTGAACACGATATTTGCGTCAATCAGCCGGGCGAACTCGTAACAGAGATATTCAACAGACAACTCAAAACAGACCCCATCCCACCCAAACCCTATACAGACAACCATTCGGACAAGGAGTACTACCAACTGACGCCCTTTATCGATATTGAAGAAGAACAACTCCTGCTGCCTTCCATTCCCAACTGCGAAATGGGACGCTGGCATCCGGCATTTGTAGATGTCACCGCCAAAGGAAATACCAAACAACGCGGCATCGACGAGATAATCCGGCATTTCGGCATCCGTCTGGAAGAAACGATGGCTTTCGGCGACGGTGGAAACGATATCAGCATGTTGCGTCATGCAGGCATCGGAGTGGCTATGGGCAATGCCAAAGACGATGTTAAAGCCGCAGCCGGTTACGTCACTACGAGCGTTGACGACAACGGCATAGCCAATGCACTAAAACAATACGGAATAATCGAAAGTTGAGGGTTGAAAGCCAGCTATGCATATGTCCTTCGTACCCGACACTCAGAACAAGGAGTTTCAAGATGCCTTGAACCTCATACAGTACACCCGCCAGTCTGTTTTCCTGACGGGGAAAGCGGGTACGGGAAAGTCTACCTTTCTCCGGTATATCTGCGAACATACCAAGAAGAAACACGTTGTGCTGGCTCCTACGGGAATTGCCGCCATCAATGCGGGGGGAAGCACGCTGCACAGTTTCTTCAAACTGCCGTTTTATCCTCTGCTGCCCGATGACCCCAATTTCAGCTTACAACGGGGACGCATCCACGAATTCTTTAAATACACCAAACCTCATCGCAAGCTGCTCGAAGAACTGGAGCTGGTTATCATCGACGAGATTTCCATGGTACGGGCAGATATCATCGATGCCGTCGACCGTATTTTGCGGGTTTACTCACGCAACCTCAGGGAGCCTTTCGGCGGAAAACAAATCCTGCTGGTGGGCGATGTATTCCAGTTGGAACCCGTAGTGAAAGGGGACGAACGGGAAATACTGAACCGTTTCTATCCTACCCCTTATTTCTTCTCTGCAAGAGTATTCGGACAGATAGACCTCGTGTCCATTGAACTGCAAACCGTCTACCGTCAGACCGACAAGGTATTTGTCAACGTACTGGACCATATACGGAGCAATACAGTAGGCGCTGCCGACCTGCAACTGCTCAATACCCGCTACGGTACACAGATAGAACAATCCGAAGCCGATATGTACATCACCCTCGCCACCCGCCGCGATAATGTGGATTATATCAATGACAAAAAACTTGCCGAGCTTCCGGGAGACCCCGTTACGTTTCATGGTGAAATCATGGGCGACTTTCCCGAAAGCAGCCTTCCCACCTCTCAGGAGCTGGTACTCAAACCGGGCGCTCAAATCATTTTCATTAAAAACGATTTCGACCGCCGGTGGGTAAACGGTACAATCGGCATTGTCAGCGGCTTCGACCCTATTGAAGAAACACTCTACATCATTACCGACGACGGCAAGGAATGTGATGTGAAACGGGAGTCCTGGCGGAATATCCGCTACAAATACAACGAAGAAAAAAAACAGATTGAGGAAGAGGAATTAGGAACTTTCACCCAATATCCTGTACGACTGGCATGGGCCATCACTGTCCATAAAAGCCAGGGACTGACTTTCAGCCGGGTAGTCATCGACTTCACCGGTGGCGTATTTGCCGGTGGACAAGCATACGTGGCACTCAGCCGGTGCACATCGCTGGAAGGGATACAGCTGAAAAAGCCCGTCAGCCGCGCCGATGTATTCGTACGTCCCGAAATTGTAGGATTCGCCCAACGCTTCAACAACCGCCAGGCCATTGACCGTGCCTTGAAGCAGGCACAGGCAGATGTGCAATATGTAGCGGCAGCCAAAGCCTTCGACCAGGGAGACTTCGAGACTTTCCTCAATGAATTCTTCAAGGCCATCCATTCCCGTTATGACATCGAGAAACCCGTAGTGCAACGTCTTATCCGCAAAAAGCTGAATATCATCAACCGGCTGAAAGCAGACAACGCCTGCCTGAAACAAGACATGGAAAAACAGCGGAAGCGCCTGCAAGACTACGCCCGCGAATATTATGCCATGGGGAACGAGTGCATCACCCAAGCCCGCGACGCCCGTGCCGCCCTTGCCAATTATGACAAAGCTTTGGAGCTTTATCCCGAATACACGGATGCCTGGGTGCGAAAAGGCGTCACCCTCTTCAACGAAAACCAATACCAGGAAGCCGAAGAATGCCTGAACCGTGCCGTACGCTTGCGCCCCGCCGAATTCAAAACCGTGTACAACCGTGGAAAGTTGCGGCTTAAACTCGGAAACATTGAAGGTGCCATAGCCGACCTGGACAAAGCCACCACCCTAAAGCCCGAACATGCCGGGGCTCACGAACTCTTCGGGGACGCTTTGATGCAAGCCGGAAAAGAGGTTGAAGCAGCCTTGCAATGGCGATTGGCGGAAGAACTCCGCAAAAAGCGCTCCTCAAAATAAAATCCATCCTTATACATTTGATTTCAAGAAACTTATTATTACTTTTGTAATATACTTTTAAACCAAGTCCGACAATATCATGCTTCTGAAACTTTATGAAAAGAACAACAACCCGGCAGATTTGCAACAAGTAATCGACATCCTGAACGACGGGGGCATCATCATCTACCCCACCGACACCATGTATGCCATCGGCTGCCACGGACTGAAGGAACGTGCGATAGAACGTATCTGCCAGCTCAAAAACACCGACCCCAAGAAGAACAACCTTTCCATCATCTGCTACGACCTGAGCAGTATCAGTGAATATGCCAAGTTCGACAACAACACGTTTAAATTAATGAAGCGCAACCTTCCGGGCGCTTTCACCTTTATCTTAAACGGCACAGTCCGTCTGCCGAAGATATTCCGCAACCGGAAAGAAGTAGGAATCCGTATGCCCGACCATCCGATAATACAGGAACTGGCACGCCTGCTGGATGCCCCTATCATGACCGCCACACTCCCCCATAACGAAAACGAAGACATTGAATACTGCACCGACCCCGAACTGATTGATGAGAAGTTCGGCAATATCGTCGACCTGGTTATCGACGGTGGAATAGGTGGCATAGAGGGTTCCACAGTGGTGGACTGCACCGGTGGCGAGGCAGAAATCGTACGTCAGGGAAAAGGCTGGCTGGATGAAGGATAAAATTCAATCTCCGCATATTCCTCAAAAACATTTCCGGCTCTTATAATGTTTCTTTTTCAAAGAAACAACATATTCTATGAGTACAAAAGAGCAATACTGGAAATATTCATTGATTACCATCATTATCGGGTTGGGGATTATCCTCGCCAGACAAATCACTCCCTTCTTAGGCGGTCTGTTGGGTGCATTGACCATCTATATACTGGTCAGGCGCCAGATGATTTATCTGTCCGAAAAGCGAAAGGTAAAACGGAGCATAGCTGCCACCGTCATTACGGCAGAAGCCATTTTATGCTTTCTCGTTCCTCTGGCATTGGTAGTATGGCTGGCGGTAGTAAACCTGCAGAACATCAACCTTGATCCGCAGGCAGTCATTGCACCTTTTGAAGAAGCCGCCTCCATTATCAAGGCCAGAACCGGATACAATATACTAAGCGGAAACAGCCTTTCATTCTTCATTTCATCCCTTCCACGCATCGGACAGACATTAATGGGAGGCATCAGCAGCTTCATCGTCAACATGTTTGTACTGGTATTTGTCCTCTACTTCATGCTGATAGGCGGAAAGAAAATGGAGCAATATGTCAACGAACTTCTTCCTTTCAATGAAACCAACACACAGGAGATAGTACACGAAATCAATATGATTGTCCGTTCCAATGCCATCGGCATACCTTTGCTTGCGGTAATACAAGGCGGAGTAGCCATGCTCGGCTATTGGATATTCGATGCTCCCAATATTCTGTTTTCAGGCTTTCTTACAGGTTTCGCCAGTATCATACCCATGGCAGGTACGGCATTGGTATGGATTCCCATAGCCATATACATGGCACTTATCGGCAACTGGTTCCAAGCAATCGGACTGGTCATATTCGGTTCCCTTGTCATCTCGCAACTCGATAATCTGATACGTTTCGTCATTCAAAAGAAAATGGCCGATATTCATCCGCTCATCACTGTCTTCGGAGTTGTTATCGGCCTCTCCCTTTTTGGATTTATGGGGGTCATATTCGGCCCGTTACTACTTTCCCTTTTCTTTCTCTTTGTCAATATGTTCAAAAAAGGATATCTGGACGGAGCAAAATAAATCGCTCCTAAGGTGTAAACGGAACAAAGCACCGGACTCCCCCGAAAGCCTCATAACCGACTTTGGAATGGCAGTCCGATGCCTTGCATATCAGAAGAGTCCGGCTGAATGCAACGTACCTCTACGGAAAACGTTTACTTCCGGCCGATTTTCTCATTGTATTCCGATGTTATGATGTACCGGAGTCAGGATAAACGTAAATTCATAATCAGCATAAGGCACCTGATACTCAGGACGGGCTATGCGTCCCCAACTATCCTCGCATCCCAAACCGGCTTGAACCTTATCAATGCAGAAGTTTGTCAAATTCGCCTCTTCCACCTCCTGAGAGTGTCCCTGGCGCTTGCTCCAGCCTTCATCCAAAGATTCAATCGTATAGTGTAAAGCCGATGCGGAGAACGGAGCGGCAGCAACTGCCTCTATACCGTTACCGGCTGCATCCAGCATCTTCCACCAACGGATATCCGTCTTTGTGCCATTCTCCTGCGGACGGATATACGGATAGAACTGCTCCGATACGCTCTGGCGATAGATACCGAGGTCGGTACAATGGTTACGGTCTGCATAGTTCTCCACCGGACCGCGGCCGTAGTATTCTACAGTTTCAAAGCTGCGGGGCATAGGCATCTGCATGCCGAAACGGAAGAGGTTGGCTACTTTGGCATTCTTATCGGCAACCATCTTTTGAGTGATTTTAACAGCGCCACTGTTGTTGATAACATATGTCAGACCTAACTCCGCCGATGCTTCCGGCAGTTTATAAGCCGCGTCCACAATCACTTGTCCGTTCTCGGTGTGCTGACTGAAAGAAGTCAGTTTTATCTCCGGATTCTTCCAGACAGCATATTTACGTTGCAGGTTAGCGCCGAAATCATTGTCGGTAGGAGCACGCCAGAAGTTGGGCGTAAGCGCCTCACCTTCCTTAATCATATCCAGACCGTTCACTTCGTATTTTGTCAGATAACCGGTATGCTTGTTGAACTCCATACGGAAAGCCTCACCGGAGACAATAAGATAGTTGCAGTCGTTCTCCTGTATCACGGGAGCGACCACTTCCACGTTGCTCAATTCCGTGTTCTTCAAATCCATTGCAGGAGCCTGATAGGCATTCAGCATCAATTGGTCTTTAGCGACAATATGCCCTGCCGGAAGCAGACCTTCACGTTCCTTCAATTTATAAGACACGTTAAGCAACCACTCGGCACACTGGCAGACAGTTCCCAAATCCAGTTTGACTTTAGCAGTCTGCTGCGGAGCTACATTCAGGTCATCCACACGACCGCTGCGCATCACCTTGCCGTCTTTCAGCATTTCCCACTCCAGATAACAGTCCGAAAGGTCACGGAAGAAGTTTTCGTTGAATACATTAATTTCTCCACGCTGCAAATCGGCCGGAGTTGTCCAGATATTCTGATAGATACGTCCTACCTCGTACATATGAGGATTGGGTACGCGGTCGGGACTGACAAGCCCGTTATTACAGAAATTGACATCGCTGGCATCAAAGCGGTTGAAGTCACCGCCATAGGCATAAATCATCTTACCGTTCTTACCGGTCCAACGTACGGACTGGTCTACAAAATCCCAAATGAAGCCACCCTGATATTTGGGATATTTGCGAATCATATCCCAATATTCTTTGAAACCGCCTTCCGAATTACCCATGGCATGCGCATACTCACACTGAATGAGAGGTCTGTTCATAGAATCATCCTCACAATATTTCAGACAATCGTTATATCCATAATACATCGGACAGAATATATCGGTCTTTCCTGTCTTTCCGGCCTGTTCGTATTGCACGGCACGGCTCGGGTCTTCCGCTTTCACCCAGTCATAAGCCGCTTCAAAGTTAGACCCATAACCGGCTTCATTACCCAATGACCAGAAAATGATGCTCGGATGGTTGAAACTGCGCTGTACATTACGCTGATTACGCTCCATATGAGCTTTCTTGTAATCGGCACGTTTGGCAAGAGTGGATTCTCCATATCCCATTCCGTGAGACTCGATATTGGCTTCCGCTACCACATAAATACCGTATTGGTCGCACAAATCATACCACAGATTATTATCGGGATAGTGGCAGGTACGCACCGCATTCAGATTGAACTGCTTCATAAGCTGAATATCCTGAATCATACGCTCACGGGAAACGACATAACCGTAATCAGGATCCATTTCGTGACGGTTGGCTCCCTTGAACAGGACAGGCTTGCCGTTTACCAATACCTGCGCATTCTTCAGTTCAATTTTACGGAAACCCACTTTTATGGGAATAACCTCGCCACTGCCTTGCAAAGCAGCACGTAATGTATAAAGATACGGAGTTTCCGCTGTCCATTTGTGCGGATTGTCAAGGTTCATTACAGCAACCCCGTTACCGCGTACAGTTGCCGTTGCCACCTGCTTGCCTTCGGCATCCAATAGCTCCAAGGCGGTATTACCGTTACCTTTCAGACTGACTTCCACACGCAAAGAGCCGTTTTTGTAGTCAGCATCCAAATCCGGAGTGACACGGACATCCTCGATACGTTTCTTATCGCGGGCATACAGATAGCAGTCGCGTCCCACTCCGCTATAACGGAAGAAATCCTGATCTTCAAGATATGTGCCGTCGCACCAGCGGAACACCTGAAAAGCTATCAGGTTCTTCTGTCCCGGTTTCAGGTAAGAGGTGAGGTCGAATTCTGCCTCCAGTTTGCTATCCTCGCTGTAACCTACATACTTGCCGTTCACCCACAGGTACATATTGGAAGTCACCGAACCGAAATGAGCTATAATGTCCTTACCTTTCCAAGTAGCAGGCACTACAATCTCCCGGCGGTATGAACCTACATGATTGTCCACAACAGGCACTTGCGGCGGATTATTCTTGAACTGATTGCGCCAGGCATAACCTACGTTCACGTAAATAGGATCTCCAAAGCCATTCAGCTCCCAAACACCGGGAACAGGCATATCGCACCAGCCTTTATCATTGAACCTCGGCTTCCAGAAATCAACGGGGCGGGCGTCTGCATCTTTCACCCAAAAGAATTTCCAAGTACCGTTTAAGGTCATAAAACGGGAAGAGTGCTCTTTAACTCCCGTCTGTGCCACGCCTTCCGATTCGTAAGCAAAATAATTGGTGTGCATCGGGGCACGGTTCACAGCATTCACTTCCGGATTCTGCCATTCGGTAAAAGACTGCGCGTTTGCCATCACAGCCAAAGCAGTAAATAATCCGGTAACAATTCGTTTTTTCATGATATCTATTATTTATTCAGGTTTGTATGCTGCAAAGATAAAAACTACAAATCAAAACCCAACCGGGTTTTAAGTCAAAAAAAGTATACTTATCTTTATAAATACATGCTCTATAATTTTCAATTTACCGGTATAGAGCATCATACACCCATCTTAAACATAGAAAAAAATGTGTGTCAAAACTAAAATTCGCTTATTATTTGTTTCTTTATTAAGCACGGAACTACACGGAAGGCACGGATTTCACGGAAAAAGAATAAAGAAAATCCGTGAAATCCGTGCCTGAAAGAAATCATCAAGTGTATTTCTCCATTTGCATCATACCGGACAGCAAGTTTGTACATCAGCCTATAACCGGTTTCCCTTCCTGCAATCTCTTCAACCGTAACAACGCTTCTATATAATAATAATCCGCATAGATAATGGAAGCATCTACTTCCGACTTCGCCGGCCAATGTCCTGTAGAGTGAAGCAGAAATGCCGGGCTTGCCTCACCGCATTGATAATTTTCCGTACTCAAACTCTTCAGCATTTTCATCGCCGCATCCTTATACCGCTCTCCTTTGTCACCAGGCAGATAAGTGGAAAGTTCCAGCAATGCGGAAGCCACTACGCAGGCAGCCGAAGCATCACGGGGAGCATCGGGTATTGCGGGATCGTTGAAATCCCAATAAGGAACATAGTCTTCCGGAAGTTTTTCCAAATATACATCCGTTACTTTCTGCACAAAATCCAAGTAACGACAATCTTTGGTTTCACGATAAACTACCGTATATCCATAGATAGCCCATGCCTGACCGCGTGCCCACATGCTACTGTCGGCATATCCCTGATGTGTAACCCCTTTGACGAAATCACCGGTCAGCGTATCGTAAACGGCTACATGATAAGAGGTATAATCAGGCCGGAAATGATACTTCATCGTCTTATCGGCATGCGAAATGGCAATGTCCGCCAGATAAGGGTTTCCCCCGTTCTTTGCCGCCCAAAACAGCATTTCCAGATTTATCATATTATCCATGATTGTGTTGTGCCCGCCAAACAATTCTACATTGCGGGGCCAAGACAGCATTGTACCCACCTGCGGTTTGAACAATGTAGCCAATGTATCCGCCGTATCCAGAATCACCTGTTTGTAAGCCGGATTTTGTGTCAGACGATAACCGTTGCCGTAACTGCAAAAGATAAGGAAGCCTAAATCATGGTCGAATGCGGGTGTTTTGGAAAGGAACTCCAAAGAGGCGGTGAACTTCTCCGCTTCCTCTTTTATCCGCTTGTCACCGCTATATTCGTAATCATACCACAGCACACCGGGCCAAAAGCCGGCACACCATTCCTCTTTCGTTGCCTTACGGCAGTTCCAATCGCTTTGACCATTCAGTATATTGCGGGGCATCATGGTATAGTCCACCGCACCATTTGCATCATGCAATCGATTTAAGGTACGCTCTACCTGGCGATTACAATAGTCCAACGCCTCGTCAACGCGAAACTTATTTTCCGTAGTAGTACAGGCAGCTAACAGGCATATACCCAAAGCTGCCAACAGAGCTTTTGTCTTCATATCCGATTTTATTCTATTATTTCTCAACATGGAACCAGTCGGCGTCCACCCAACCGCGTTCTTTACCGTAAGGAGCCGTACTGAACAATCCTACCTTAGCTCCTATCCATTTTCCCTGACGGGCTGTAAAAGGAGTTCCGGCAGACATATACTTCTTGCCGTCCAAACTGTAAGAAAAACGGCAGATACCGCCTTTCTCCACTTTTACCCGCAGATAGATTTCCCTTTCACAATTGGGATACAGACCGGCTTCATAAATCCGGCTTGCCGGAATTTCCGCCAGACGGACAGCCGTCTCCGGCGTATTCTGCTCGGCATCTTTACAAACGGCCTGTTTCAGTATAAACCGTTCGCCGACCTTTTCCACACCTATATAACTGTAATCCCAGCCCATTACAATCAGTCCCGATTGCTGTCCGTCCATTTTGGCAGATACTTTCAGTTTGGCAGTGGCCGTGAATTTTTCTGCCGGAAACTTCTGCAACAACAGATTAGGCACTTCCCAGAAGTTTACGAAATTCTCCGAAAGTACATGTCCGTAGATACGAACAAAACCCAAATCCGAAGTAAAGCCGAACGTATCCTGATAATTGGCATGCCATTCCCATTGCAACCCCAACTGGCGAGCATTGAATTCATCACTTTCCACAGGAGTCTCTATGGAATAAGTCCCGCCCACATCCGGTTTGCGATAGATAGTGACCGGTTCACCGCAACCGTCACCGTCTTTGTCCACACCGATTACCGGCCAGTCATTCACCCAGGTCATCGGATTCAGATGAATCACACGTCCGTACATCGCCTTATCCTGAAAATGTACAAACCACGATTCTCCCGTATTCGTATCGATCCATGCCCCCTGATGAGGTCCGTTAATATCCGTCTTACCCTGCGCCATTACAATTTTCGGGTCGTACGGGCCGTACACGCTGCGAGAGCGCAACACCAACTGCCAGCCCGTAGCCACACCACCCGCAGGGGCGAAAATATAATAATAGCCGTTGCGCTTATAGAACTTCGGTCCTTCTACCGTATGGTTCACTCCATCGTTTCCGTCATACACAAGTACCGGATTGCTGATAACCCGCGTGCCTTCCGCATTCATTTCGCATACCACCACAATACTGTTCATCTTTGAACGGCTGCCGGCCCAGGCATGTACCAGATACACATGTCCGTCCTCATCCCACAGCGGTGCAGGGTCTATCATTCCTTTACCGGCTTTCACAAGTACGGGTTTCTCCCATTCACCGGCGGGGTCTTTTGTCTTTACCATGAAGATACCGAAATCCGGGTCGCCCCAATAGATGTAAAACTCCCCTTTATGGTAGCGTATGGACGGAGCCCATACCCCTTTACCGTGGCGGGCGGAATTATAAAATTCTTTCGGCTCCAGTTCCTTCAAGGCATAATTGACGATACGCCAATTCACCAAATCTTTGGAATGGAGAACAGGCAGCCCCGGCGTACAGCCGAAACTGGAAGCGGTCATATAGAAATCGTCACCGACCGCACAAACGTCAGGGTCGGAATAATCGGCGTGCAACACCGGATTCCTGTAAGTTCCGTTGCCCTGATCCGCCACCCACACTTCGGACACATATTGCGCTTCCGTCTGCAAACAAACGGTACACAACATACCAATAACCAGTGCTAATCTTTTCATCTTATAACTAACAAATATCCCGAAAACAAAACTTCAATTACCTTGTATTATCGTACCTTGATTCATTAAAAACATTCATCTGCTAATACGAACCGACCGTGCCGATTACTCAACGGCAACCGTATTTTTATAATACTTCTCCCCTATACTTCCTGTACTTCTTCGCTTCATCCTTACTTACAGGCACAAAACGAACGGCAGCTCCACCACTCGGTTTTAAGTCGAACTTCATTGTTCTGGAAGCCTCCACCAGCAGATATGAGCACTTCACCTGCGTACGGGTCTTTACTTCCTTTCCACCATCGGTATAGATATATGCAAGATAGGTTTTGTCCTTATCAAGAAAAGAGAGCTGTACATTCTCTTTCGAGCCGTCGTTATTCGTCATAGCCGCCAAGAACCACTCCTGTCCTTTCCGCCGTGCCATTGTAATGTTCTTGCCCGGCGTTCCGTCCAATACTTTCGTATCATCAAAGACCGTTTGCAGATTCTCAAACCACTCCACTTCCGGTTCGCCATGATAGAAAGAGGGCTTATCATACCAAAAGATTGTTTGCAGCGGACTGTAAAATACCAATGATGCCGCTAACTGATGCGCATGCGTTGTTTTCAGGCGCTTGTCGAAATAACAAATCGTATAATCCGCCGCACCGTTTATCATACGTGTAAAAGGCAACGTCACATTGTGCGTAGCATCCGGAAACTCCTCATTCCCGCAAATACCTTCCTGAGTAAGCAGATTGGGATAAGTACGGCTGAAACCCGAAGGTCGATACTCATCGTGGATATTCATCATCAAATGATTCTCGGCAGCCAGGCGAACCAAGTCGTGCAACCACGTAGCCCAACGATGGCTGGCATACTGCACAAAGCCGGACTTCACACCCACAATGCCCCATTCCCGAAGTATCGGGAAGAGTTCACGCGCCTGCTTCATCAAAGCATGCTGGTTGACGTACACCCAAATGCCAACTCCCTTTTCCTTTCCGTAAGCTACCACACGCGGCATGTCCAATTTGTCTACCACTTTGGTAGCGTCTCCGTCGTGCGAAGTACAAGGCAGATACCACAACCAGTCGAAAAGCATATACGGAATGTTATGTTCGGCACAGAAGTCGATTGTGGCAATAGCCCCTTCAGTGCTGATGGTTGTTTCACGCATGATAGTACCCGGTCTCACCCATTCGGCGGCATCGGCTATCTCGCAAGGCGGATTCAGATTTTGAATTATATCGTTATGTTCCAGCAACTCTCCCGGTTTCTCCGCAGTCATTATCACTTTCCACGGAGTGGCATAATAGGTCACCACATCTACCGGACTGTACATTACGGAAGTCAACGTATTCTTTTTCTCCGCCGAAGCCTGATACTTGGTAAGACACCAATCGTCCACATCGGCATCCAGCAATGCAGTCCACAGACCACTGGGCAGCTCCAGCGTCAGGGCGCGTTCTACGGGACGTTTCAGTTCGTTGACATCCAAATGCTCAAAGAAAGCCTGCGCCCACTGTTCCGACCAAGCTTTCGTACCGACAGGCAAGGTATATTCCGTCAAATCCCCCACTACCTTATGGAAGGTGGCACGAGGGTGTTCGGGGAAGAAATAGCGGAAAGCAATACCTTCATCGTAAGCACGCACCTCTATGTCAAGACGATAGAAAGAGCCGTCTTTCTTGGAAAGATGAAGTGTTGCCGCATTATAACGGTCGCGTACTTTGCTGCGTTCACCGTAAAGAGGTTTCCATGTATTATCCACTGTCGGTGCATAAGTCACGGAATCGACTTCCAGATTATCCATCCAGCAGGCAGGCTGTATAAGCTTGCGCTGCCCCAATGCCATTTCCCAGATGCGGTTATCCAGTTCCAGACCGGCACGCGATTCCTCTATAACGGGCTGTCCCTTGAAAGAGACGCGATAGAACAAGCCGTTGACGGCAGGAGCTGTCTGCCTCTGATAGAATCCAACTTGCTGCACCCCATCCGGAGAGCTCAGTTTCAACTCCCGGGTATTATCCGCAAACAAAACGGCGGCGTATGCAAACGCACCTAACAGAAATCCTGTTTTCTTTATATTCATTGTCACAAACATATTTTTATATTTCACTTTAAAGGTATTTATTATGCACCCTCTCTTTCATTATGCAGAAATACGGATAAAAAGCTCAGGACGCTTAATCCATATCCGAAAAAGATTATTCCACGATAAAGAACGTACGCTCTACAGGTTCTGCGGTCTGTACTTTTCCGGCGATACCGTACTGCCAGGCTACCACCGTCACTTTCAGCGGATACCTGCTGCGAGGCGGTATTTTGGTAAATATCACCTTATTCCCCCTGATTTCCGCAGGACCTTCCTTTACATAATAGTACACGGGCAGCCCGCAATCGGATGTCGCATCGAGCGTAACGGATTCCGTTCCGGCTTTTACATCCCCGATACCGGGAAAAAGAATACATTGTCTCCGCCCCTCGGTAAGAGGGTAAGGAATATTAAAGCTGAGTTCCTGTACACACTCCTTATATTGCCGGTCTCCGCCGGCACTTGCCACCAGTGTGATACTCGGAGTCCGCTTTTTATTGGTCGTACCCATACGGTAGAAGTCAAGAACAAAAGTCGTATCATTAACCTGTTTCACCGGACCGCAAATACGTTCAATCCGCGGCACGGCAGCCGAATGCCCATCTGTCAAGGAAGCACGCAGGCTATCAGTATACACCGCTTTCAAATGAAACGTTACTCCGTCGGCTTCAGGTAAGAAACGGGCAGAAAGCGTAACATGAGATTGCGGAGTATATGGAACAAGCTCTCCTTCCTGCATAAAACTGACATACTGCGGCAGCAAGTCACGCTCCTGACGATAACACTCCTCGGTCAGCTCCGCCATCTCACGGTCGAAGTACCAGAAAGCGTCATGGCGGTCGCCTTTATATTGCAAATAAGGAGCAGGTTTTGCACGGCGGGGTTGCTTCGCGAGGCGTGCCGTACGTACTTCTCCCTGCGGCTCTTTTGTACCCGTACGCCAACGTTCGGCAAGCCAGCCGTCGCGGGGATTCAGTTTCTTCAAGGCAACCGGTTTGTTCCAATCCGTATCAGCGGGAATCCTGTACTCTACGGCTTTCTTCAGAAAAAGACCGATATAATCGGCTGTACGGTCTGCCACATCGAAATGTCCCCGACCGGTATCGCAAAGAAAAGAAATGCAACTCTCAGGATACATCATACGAAAAGCCAAAGCCGGATTGACACGCGCTTCCCACCATTCGTACTCTCCTTCGACCATCAAACCGGGAATACCGTCGATGTTGCGCGTGCGCCCCCACTCTAGGTTAGCCCCGCCGTAGCCTGTCAGGTTGGTGCGCGGAGCGTCACCGTGATAGGAAATTACTGCCAAGGCACGTTCCGGATTCCATGCGGCGAAGTTCCACGGGAAAGTAGCCATTGCCGAATGCCCCACAGGAACAATCGGGACAACTTTCAGCTCATCGTAGCCGCTCGTCTCCGCCAGACTGTCCAATGCGGTGAGTAGCGCATCGTTACATCCCGTATTCACATTCCACGGAAAATCGAGTATGGGCGTAATCCACACCAATGCGATGCCCGCTTCCTGCATCCGTCTGCGGAATACCGGATTTTCAAACAAAGTTTCTTCACACATATTATGCTGGCCTACCGCTACGGCTTTCACCCGTTTGCAACCGGCAGGTATCCAGAGAAAAGCCTGCGGATGCGCTTCGGTTTCCTGCGAAATCATCGAAGGAATCCGTACCGACCATTGCCATTCGGCAGCCATACCTGTAAACGTCTCCCCAATGAGGAGCAAGAAGATACATATAGAATAAAAACGCTTCATAATAATTCCGGCATCAAATGAGTACTTATTTCATCAAATCCCAATACACCACATACCGCTGCCGGTGCATGTCATACAGAGGCCGGAGTACATCTCCCTGCGTAGTTGCGAATTTCAGCTCCTTCCCCACACGCCGCAAGGCACGTCCGGGATGTTTCACATCAATCTCCAGAGCAGTTTTCAAATCTGTCGGAACATGATAATCATACGTGTAGTAATCATTGTAAAGCGCCGGATTGGAAAAAGGCGCCGGAGCCTGCATGCCTTCCGTTCCCCGCTCACCTGCCAGTACTATGGGTCCATAGAGCAATGCGGCCTTTCGAGGATTGTCCGGTGTCGTTTCCAGAGATACCTGCATAGGATACGTGACTTCGATACGGTCGCCCGACTTCCACAAGCGTGTCAGGGCAATGTAAGAACCGGGCTTCTGCTTCACGGACACTTTCTTTCCATTGACAAAGACAGATGCTTTGCCGCTCCACGACGGATAACGCAAACAGACCGTAGTCCGCACCGGCTGTTCCGCCCCAACGGTCAGCACGGTCGTTTCTTCCGAGGGGAAAGCGGTTTCCTGACGCAAAGTCATGCCTTTCTCCTTCCAGCTTACAACGGAAGGGATGAAAAGGTTGACGTAAATAGCCCCGTCGTTATGATAATAGATAGCCTCTCCATACTTGGCATGGCTCTCGAAACCGCTGCCTACACAACACCAGAAAGAATTTTCTTTTGTACTGTACACCTTATGCGCACCATTCAGCAGAGGCAGGAAATAGCATACCATTCCCGTTTCGGGGTCTTGCTGCCCCAATATATGATTATAGAGCGCACGTTCGTAATAATCGGCAATCTTCACATCGCCCGTCCAGCAGAAAAGGTGACGGGACAGTTTCAGCATATTATAGGTACAGCAAGTCTCGCCCGTATAGCCGTTCAGAAATTTAGAGAATTGCTTCGGGTCGAAGAAGTGTTCTTTCTGACTGCTGCATCCCGGAGCAAATGTATGATGATTAATCATCGTATGCCAGAAGAAATCGCTCAACTTACGGCTCTCCTCATTCTTCGTCAGTTCATAGTTACGCGCCTCCGCAATTACTTTCGGGATAAATGTATTGGTATGTTTGGTACCCAAATCATCATTCTGTTCCTTCAGCGGGTCTATCACATCGTTATGATAGAAGTACTCCGCCAACCACTTGTAACGTTCGTCCCCGGTAACGGCATACAAATTATAGAACGATTCATTGATGCCGCCAAACTCGTTACGTATCATCTTCCGGCGTGTCTCTTCGCTCAACGGTTTCAGTTTATTGTAGGCCCAATCGCCCATTTTCGTCACAACAGCCAATGCCTGCATATTGTCTGCATACAGGTATTGGTCTATCAAACCTGAAAACAATTTATGCAATGTGTACCATGGTGCCCAAACAGATTGTCCCTTAATATTGCGGTTTATCAGTTCTTCGGGAAATGCACTCAGATAGCCATTTCCCAACGCATCCTGCACTTTGCCCAATTCCGTCACTATGCTATCGCCTTTCAACTTGAAGATTTCACTGCCCGTAGCGGCATACATCAGTCCGTATGCCGACAGCAGATGCCCTGTAGTGTGTCCGCGCAGTTCGCAATCCATTGATTCCCAACCGCCCAACTTCTTTACGGTCATATATCCGCCTTCACGACCTGCCCATACACCGGCATTCGTACGGAAACTGTGCAGAAGCCGGTTCACATCTATCGATGCCATCCAGGCAGAGTCACGCAGCATATTATCGCGAAATCGACTTGGCAACAAACGGATGTCTTTCAAATCAAAACCCTTTATCGCCACCGGAGCACTCGTTTCCACTTTCATCTTTCCCGCATGCTGGCCGGGATATATGGACTGCGCTGCCAATGTGCCTGCCATTCCCAGACATAAAGCGAAAATAATAGTCTTATAGTTCATATATTCTTGATTTTTATATAAAGATACGAATAAGAAGATGAAAATACCTAATGCTATTCATAAGTTTGTTTTACATAAAAAGAAGAAAAAATATGGGAAATATGTATGTACAAGTAGCTATAGAAATAAACAGAAAACAAACAGCCGAAAGAGCATGCTGCAACTCGCAAAAAAAATTATTTCTCAGTTGTTTATCCGCAAAAACATAGTACATAATCCTATTATAAACGTACAAAAACCAGGTGAAACACCAAGGAAAACCTCGTCCTGCAATTGGGGGCTGCCGGGTTTCCAACTGGCAACCGCAGAGCCTGCAATTGACAACCGTAGAGCCCGCAATTGGAAAACGAAGTTATATATGTAGGTTTACTACATTATACATCTATCAAAATCACAAAAACAACAAGGAATAACAATTTAAAGCAAGAAGCTTTTTTCATCATTTGCCGAAGAAAGTCGCTCTAATTTACCTATTGCATAACAGGAAAAGCGTGTACACTATACCATATTTGCGGCTATGATAAAGAAAACGCAACGTTTTAACCGATATTAACACGATTCATTGTACACCACTTTTATCATTGATTATAAAGTAGTTACCATATAAAAATAAAGAATATACCGCAAAAAACAGTGACGACAAATAGATTGTCATCACTGTCGTCACTGTTGTCATCACTCACCCTATCCCCTTTCTACAGAGGGATAGAGCGTAATCCATGCCAAGTGATGACAAAAAAGTATAGATCAACCATTGTGTATTCAGTGGTCGAGTCTTATTTTGTTGTTCTAAGCTCCCGTCAAAAAATAGATAGTTGATAATCTTCTTTCTAGTCTACGTCTAAGAGTATTTCTCAATCTTTTTCCGGATGATTAAGCAGACTGTAGAAGTTCACATATATAAGCATAATCCGTATCATGATTACAAATCCGGAGAAACTCCAGAAACATATCAGTCCCTTTTTCATCACCATAAGTAGCAGCTATAAGCATTACCCCAATCCGGCTTTTGATGGTATTTGCACTTTCCCCATAGAAGTATTTCAACGGAAAACTCTGTTTTTAAATGATAAACAGTAATTCAATCCCCCGGCGTTTACAATAAATGCCTATAATTTCTCAGGAGCTGACTCCAGATCGTTTGTAAGCAATGAAAACAGTTTGAGTTTTCTTGTATCGGCAAATCGATAATCTGAAGACACATCATCCAGGCTGCATCCTGTTTTTACGGATGTCTAAAATGTGTACTTTTGCCTATATAATTAGATTTTTAGTTTGGCAACAAAAATCTAACAAAACAGGGCTGACTTCAATTTGTGAAGTCAGCCCTGTTTTTATGCATTTGCATTTTTTTTATCGGATAGCAATAATATTTTACTCAAATTTACAAAAGAAAAAATAGCTATGAAAATTAAAAATATTCTTCATAACTACTGTATATAAAATCTTATTTTACTGGAGTAAATACTCCAACATATCCACCACTGGAAACCATCTTTATTGACAAAGACTTCCCGGCAGCGAAACGCACCTTCTTTTTCGATACTTCCATCGGCTTTTTATCAGCATTCTTTGCATCAGCCCAATACTCGAGCTCGTATTCGCCTGATGGTAAAAAAGAAGTTTAGATTTATACAATACGCTTCATGCGATTATTCATTGCACCTATAGACCACTGTTTGCCCGAACGCTTTGCCATCACAATATATTCTCCCAGATAGCCATCAAGGAAACGAGTATCATCCCATACAGTTGGCACTATTTTCAGGAAATCGCCCCCAGCTGACCTAAAACATATTTAGGATGTTCGCACATAACCGTTAGCGGGCTATCATAAATCACAAACTTAGAAAGCTCGGCACATCGTGAATTGGGTACTGTAGTTGGATTCTGCGGTTTGAATCCTTCCATAGGTACATTCAGAAAGCCTCCAGGAGTATAATCCATCGGACCGGCCAACATACGTGTGAAAGCCAACGTCACATTGTGTTCCAGTGTCACTCTTTTAGAAAACTTGGAATATTCACCCCCCATAACCCCCTCACGAGTCAGCAGATTGGGATAAGTGCGCTCAATGCCGTCCAGCTTGTATGCGCCGTGAAAATTCACCATGAGCTTATGCTTTGCAGCTTCCTTTATGATGCGATGATACCAATTCACCATTTCTTGGTCGTCACGGTCCATAAAGTCTATCTTTATACCAGCTATCCCCCACTTTTTAATCAAACGGAACAAAAACGCCCACATATCCACCACCTGCTGCCATTTTTATAGTAAGAGGTTTACCAGCTGTCCATATCACAGCATCTCTATTCACGTCCATAGGCTTCTTGCTTGCATATTTTCCATCCGCCCAATATTCCAAACGATATTTGCCAGACGGCAAAAAGCAACACTTCATTGAGTATCCGGGCACCTTCCACAGCTTCGGGCAATTCGTTCTGCAAGCTCAATGCCAGAATACCCCCATACATGCACAAGAAGTCCACCAATTATGTCCCATCGAATTCAACGAATGAATACGTGTAGGCTCCAATACCCAATCGCCCAGACAAGGATCGAGCGCCAAACGCTTCAATCCTCTCGCTATTTCCTTCCTTTCGGAAACGGAAAGTTCATTGTAAACAGCATCGTATGCGATAGCGGAAAGACAGCTATGAAAAAAGGAGATTCTCATAGCTGTCTTCATACAATCCATCTAAAAAAAACGATAAAGCAAACTTATTGCAATCGTCATTCTCTATAAAGCATCAGCGTTCCCCAGCCAAGCTGGTCGAAAGCGCCACTGTTGGTACCATAACGGCTGTTGCCGTCTACTCCACCTTCGGGACGCATTTTGTCGGCAACCAACCTGGCATACTTATATCCACCATTCAGTTTCTTTATCTTGGCATAATGGTTATAGTAGATTTCCCAACCGGGACGAAGCTTGCCACGACCACTATCATCAGCAACCACCGTGTGAACAGCAGAGTGGTTCTTGTCCTTGCATGTACAATCCACGCAATACTTATATTCATTGAAGGGCATGTCGCTTGCCTTCACCCACCAAGAGCCAGAAGCATTCAGCTGGTCGTTTCCATCGCGCAGATTGAAAAGGGCGGTATATTCACCCATCTTCATCACAGCATTGTCTTTTGCCGCAAAGAAGTCCAATTCCGGTACCGACGGATTGCACTGAAGAAGTGTATAAGCCATCTGGCAAAGATTGGCAGTAACGGCTACAGACATCATGGCATGTCCCTGGTCACGACCGCTTTCCTGGTTCTGCGCAATCTCTTCCCCACTGCCCAGCGGGTCTTCGAAAGTCCCCTGAATGAGTTTCTTTATGCAGCCATTTCCTGCTCCGTTGTAAAAATAGTTCACGACAAAGTTCACCATGTCATTATTTTCTGTCAGGATGCCGATGGAAAGATAAGAGCACATGTTCACCAAGTCCCAGTTGGACCAATAGTGGTCATCGCAGGTATTCTGATGCTTATCCATGAACTCCTTATTTTTAGAAGCGAAAACGTCCACCATCCATTCCTGAAACTTTGCAAAGTCTGCCTTCTTCCAGCCTTCATACGACCGCATAATCTCGGCTGCATTGGCAAATGTATATCCTTGCGCACCGGCTGCCAGCATCTGGTTGGCATCGTTCGACTTGATGCCTTTGCACACCTTCACCCAGTCATTCATCACCTTTACAGATGCGTCCGCATACTTGCTATCTCCGGTCAGTTTCCACAAAAGTGCCATCTGATAAGCTGCCGCCGCATCGTTCATCGCTTCCTGATAATGCTCTTTGCCATCGGAAGTGATTCCTGTTCCATCGCCCCGGACGATATATTCCAGCGGACTGGCCGTGTAACCGGGAACGGTGTATCTGCTGTTTTTCAGCAAGGCGAATTCGTCTTTCACCGCTTGGGGCGCTGTGCCGTCATCCAGGCTTTTCTTCACCCGATCGAAATCAGCCTGATTGAACATGGCACACGGATGATCGTATGTATATTGTGCAGCCACCGGAGTATAAATCTCTTCCTCATCGGGCATGGTCAGGTCTACTGTTCCGAATTCATTCTCGCGGCAGGAAGTCTGCACTGCCAGAAGCAGTGCAAGACTCATTGTTGTCAATATTCTATGTTTCATATCTTGATTTGTCATTTAATAGTTTCATAACTCAATCCTTCAGAAGTGATATACTTCTTCAGATCATCCAGATTCTTGAAGGTCTGTACCCAATAAACATTATAAGTCACTTGTTCAGTCAGCGTAGCGATATCGGCATACTTAAACTGCATGGAAGTGAATTTGGCAACTTCACCGGTAGGCAGAATTCCACCGGTAGCCCATTTCTGCTGGGACAGATCGTAAATAAACACATGGCTGCCATCACTGCACTTATAATCGTGAAGCCACTTGTTGTTATTACCATCCAGACCACCCTTATAATCGGCACCTGCACAAGTTCCCACAGCATCAAATGTGATATTGCGTACAGTTACACCGTCATACAAATCTTTCACATCGTCCATGCGAATGGCAAAAATGGGATATTTGCCTGCATGAAGCCAAACCGGAGTGTCCCAGCATTTGAAGTCACCGCGTTGCTTAGTTGCATTCTGCGCGTAAGTGGTAATTGTCAGATATCCGTCATGCCATACGTGAGAAGTGGAAGTTCCATTACCACTCTGCTCGGAATTATACCATCCGTAATTGTTTTCATCGTGGAACAGTTCACGAATCAATCCTTCTTCCAGATGCAAGGTGACTGCATCGTTCTTACCTGTCTCGGGACAAGTAGCCGTAATGGTTACGTCTCCAAACACTCCTTCACGGTTGAAGGTCACCACTCCACCTTCCACTGTGGCAATAGCTTCATCACTTGAAGTCCACTGGATCAACGATTTTGTACAATCAGCCGGTACAGTCGTATAGTTCAGAACAGTCTTCTTCTCTCCAATAGCGAAAACATAACCTTTATCGACAGAATAACTCTGGTCAAGTGTCACTTCTTGCGGTTGTACAATTTGGTTGACAGTAATTTCTTTGGAAGCCACTACATTCCCACCATCCAACGAGGTTGCCGTAATAATAGCTTTGGCATGAACTTCATCATTTACCAATCCGGTGACCAGACCATTGGCATCTACTGTGGCAGCTTTCTCATTAGAACTGCTCCATTTCACAGTCTTATAAGTTGCATCTTCAGGAGCAATAGCCACAGAAAGCTGAAGGGTCTCACCTGCATATACAGCATCGGCAGGCGAAGTCAGAGTCAATGTTTCGGCTTTCACCAGCGAATTGACTACAACCACCTTCATTGTGGCAGCAATATTACTTCCCGAATAGTAAGCATCGGGGGCTACCTGAATCACAGAATAACCGATTCCGTCACCACTGACAGCAGTCAAATTACCATCAACATCCACTGTAGCGACGTCTTCATTGCTGGATGTCCACTTCACATCCTTGAACGTAACATCATCCGGAGCAATAGTAACCTCTAACGCCACTTGTTCGCCTTTTACCAAAGGAAGCGTCGTGGCACCCTGTTCATCTTTATACAATAGAGGTTGTACGTCGGCAGGAAGAATCATTTCTATTGATGCTGGATAAGTGGCAGAAGGTAGTTCGGCAAAATCCTTATCCTCACTGCATGCTATGAAAATAGCCGGAAATGCTGTCACTAGCAGACAACCCAAACCATATTTCAATATCTGTTTCATATTCTTTGTTTATTTAATGTCGTTACTAATTCAATTATTTCCAGCCAGGATTCTGTTCCAACTGCGGATTAAGCTGCAATTGGTCGGAAGGCAACGGATAAAGATAAAGCTTGTCATTCCATACCCTATCCGTATAAATCACAAGAACGCCGTCTGCATTGACCGATTTACCCGGATTGCTCCAGTTTGTCTCAAACCAAGTCCCTGTGAACTTTACGCCCAGTTGGTCTTGCGGCATTTCCACAGCGGCTGTAGCCCAGCGTTTAAGGTCGTCTATACGATGTCCTTCAAGCACTAACTCTACCGTACGCTCGCGGCGGATTTCCTCACGCATGGAGAGTCCGTTCGCAGAAACAAGACTGTTGCTCAGTTTAGGCATTGAAGGATTGACACGCTGACGAACCAGATTCAAAGAATAGTCTAGATCGGCATCGGAAATGGAACCATCTAATTCATAAACAGCTTCAGCATACGTCAACAGGATTTCCGCATAACGGATTACCGGGAAGTCATAGCTTTCATAATAATCATCCACCTTGCGTTCTGTACCCCATTTTTGGCATTGGTAACCACTGCCGCTACGAACATTTGCAACCAAGCAATCTGCCAAGTCAGCATCGGTCCAAGTCGTACGCCATTTACCATCGTTGTTCCAATATTGTTCACCATGATACAACATCGTGTTGTCCATGCGATTGTCACGGTTCTGGAATTCATCTGTTACCCCCTGATAGCCTTTGAAGTTCTTTGATTTCTCTACAGGCAGTCCGTCGGAACAAAGATACAGGTTAGCCAGTTTGTGGGTTATATAGCAGGCATTGGCCACCATCCCATGAGTCAGGTTATTAGCAGTCTTGTCACCATTGCGATGACGTTTCACAAAAATATACTCCGTATTATCCGCTTTGGAAAGATTAGCCGGATTGCATTGTGCACCATCCTCCAATGTAAACATATAACGATAACTCTGGTTGCCCAACGTCTCATGGTAGAAAAGTTTGTATTTACCACTTTTAATGACTTCGTCAGCTGCATTCTTGGCGATAGTCAGCAATTCCGTACTACGCGCTGTATTAGTTACGGCATCCTTTCCTCCATTATGAAACTTCTGCCAAGTTCCTTCATACAAAGCCACACGCGAAAGCATGGAAAGAGCTATATACTTATTCAAACGTCCTGTCTCTGTCGATGTTTCCGGAAGTGTTTCGGCAGCTTCCTGCAAATCTTTTATGATAAGATCTACCACTTCACCACGGTCATTCTGTGCACCATAAAGTTTTTCAGAATCGGTATCTAACGGCTCGGTAACGATAATGGCATCACCGTAAATCTGTACCAATTCAAAATAAGCATAGGCACGGAAAAACTTCGCTTCAGCCACAGGAACGGCAATGGAAGCCGGATCACTGAACGACTCTGCATTTTTCAGCAAAAGATTTGTATAATAAATGCGTTTGTAATTAGTACCATAATTCCCGTCACTGGCAGGAATTGTATTAGTTCCCTGACTATAAGTGTTTACTGAAGAACCGCATAACAAGTCCGAACGGAAATCGCTATGCACATTGTCGCCGATAGCTGTAGCAAAATCGGCTACCCAACCATAAAACTGGTCTGCAAAAAGTTGAAAATTGGAAGCTTTGTCCCAGACTGTGCTGTCGCTCAAATTTGCTTTTGGTTCCAAATCCAAACAAGAAGTTGCCACAGCTGCAAAGGAAGAAAGACAAGCTATTTTTATGTATTGTTTCAGTTTCATATCTCAATTGTTTTTAGAAAGTTAAATTAACACCAAAAGTAAAGTTACGGGTAAAAGGATAACGTTTCACACCTTTGGCAGCCTGACTTGTATTGCTCGAATCGAAAGCGGCAGCTTCCGGATCCCATCCATCCTTAATCTTGGTAGTTTCCCACAGGTCGGTACCGGTTGCATAGATACGTGCACCCTGCAGAACTTTCGTTTTTTTCAGCAGTTTATCTGGGAAAGTATAGCCGATTGTTATGTTCTTCAGACGAAGATAACGACCATCCTGTGCCGTAAGTGAAGATGCCTGATAGTTCCAGTTATTGATATTACTATCGCTCGTATAAGGAGCATAATAAGCATTGCGATTGTCTTCAGACCAAGTATTTCCAATAGAAGCTGTGCTCGTATTGGTATAATAACCACGGAAAGGAACTGTCATATTATCAATAGGACGATAGACAAAACGGTTTGCACTCCCCTGGAAGATGACATTGATATCAAACCCTTTCCAATCTGCACCAAAATTGAACGAGTAGGAGATTTCCGGGGTATCACTTCCCAAATAAATATAATCTTTCTCATCAATCCGACCATCACCATTCTCATCGCAATACATATTGTCACCCACGCGAAGATTGGAAGGCATATTCACACCATTATTCTCAAAATATTTGGCTTTATAAGCTTCCAGTTGCTCTTCATTCTGGATTTTACCTGCATAGCGCAATCCGAAAATAGATTTCAACGGATAACCCTGCATAGTAGATTTATAACCGGAAGACAAGACCGTCGTACCACCATAATCCGTCAGTTCATTACGGGCAAAAGTAAAGGTTCCTCCTACATGATAGCTCACTCCTGCCACGTTTCCACGATAATTGATAGAACCTTCATATCCCCAGTCTTTGAATTTACCGGCATTCATCTTAGGTGCTTTGTCACCCAGCAAAGCCGGATAAGTGATATCTACCAACATATTATCATTCTTTTTCAAGAAAGCCTCTACGGTACCGGTCAGACTACCATTAAAGAAGCCGAAATCTACAGCCACATTATAATTCTTGATACGCTCCCAATGACGATTGGTAGAAGCCAAACTGCCATCTGTTTTAATGTACGAGATCTTCTCCGATCCGATATAAGCACCATCGTCACCGGCAGAGACCAGGTTATAGAACTGGATGCCATCGTAATCGCTGATTCCGCTCTGGTTGCCGACTTCTGCATACGAAGCACGAAGCTTCAATTCGCTCAGCCAGTCCACATCTCTCAGAAAAGCTTCCTGCTTCAATCTCCAACCAACTGACGCTCCATAGAAAGCAGCCCAACGGTTAACGGGACGAAATTTGGAGGAACCATCATAACGTCCATTCAGTTCAAACAGATAACGACCGTCATAATCATAGTTGAAACGTCCGAAGTAGGACAGAACTGCAGTCTGGTATCTCTTTTCATCGCCACTCAATGTAATATCACCCGAGCCATGCACTATTTCCAATCCTGTCCGAATGTCTTTTGCTTTCACACCAAAGTAAGTATAGTCCTTGAATTCATATTGTGCACCCACTGTCAGATTCAACTTATGCTTTTGTGCAAAGATCTTGTCGGCTGCTAAATAACCGGCAAAAGAGTAGAAGTCCGTACGAGAACTGGTTTGTGTATAAGAAGAGTTGTCTTGTATAGGATCGGTACGTACCACTTTGTTGCCTGCATAATTATAGTAGGTAATCGAATTCTCCACTTTGTCACGCTGAGCTGTGCTTGTGTTATAGCCCACATTGGCATTGGCAGTAAGCCAGTCCGTTAATTTCCAGTTCAGCGTCTCACTGATATTGATGGCAGAAACGACCAATTTGTTCTCACCTCCGTATTCTGCTTTAGCAGCAGGTGATCCCCACGTTCCCCATGCATAAGGTTTACCGTTAAGCGATTCAAAAGCAAGTCCCGGCATAGGCAGTGTGTTGGACAAAACTGCATCCACCATAGTAGGTACTACTTGGTTCTGGCGATTGTAAGCAATGGAGGATTCCAACTTTAAGTTGTCAGTGAATTTATAGGTATTGTTCACACGGAAATTATAACGCTGATTGTTATTTTCACCGAATTGTAATGTAGAGCCGTCGTACAAATAGTTCAAAGAAATACGATAGGATGATTTTTCCGTACCTCCTGAAACACTCAAACTATGCTCCGTACTCCAAGTACTGCCAAACAGGGTGCCCAGCCAATCCACATCATCCGCAAAGACAAAGTCTGCGACATCAGTGAAAGCTGCCGATCCGAACGGATTGGCCGAAGTTTGCAGGTCAATATATTGCCCTTTGTATTTCTGCGCCAGTTCTGCGTATGCGTACCACGAATTTCCCGTCTGGTCATCATTTCTTAAAGCAGTTTTCAAGCCGTTAGCCCATTGGTCAAGCCCCATGGCCTCCTGCATGAGTCCCACTGTTTTGAGTGTAGCATTGCCGCTATATTCCACCTTTACTTTTCCTTCGGCACCTTTTTTGGTCGTAATCAACACGACACCTCCAGCAGCACGCGAACCGTAAATGGCAGCAGAACCGTCCTTCAAAAAACTAATGGAAGCAATATCGTTGGAGTTAAGCAAACGCAAGTCATTCACACCATCACTTGCCACACCATCAATAATAATTAACGGTTCTGTATTATTCATGGATACTGCACCACGCAAATTCAAGTTCCAGCTTTCATCACCCGGAGCAGAAGAACCACGAGTAATCATCACACCAGCTACCTGCCCCTGCAATGCTTGTAACGGACTGGAGAGGCTTCCCTTACCTTGAAAAGCTTTTTGGTCCACAGCTGTAACAGCACCCGTCAGAGATTCCTTCTTCATCGTGCCATAACCTACTACTACAACTTCTTCCAACAGTTCCGAATCCTCTTTCAATACTATTTTCAGGGTAGTTTCAGTGCCTTTCACCACAACTTCCTGTGATTTATAACCTATAAACGAAACAACTAACGTTCCTTTTACATTACTCAAGCTAAAGTTTCCATCAATATCCGTAATAGTACCATTGGTTGTACCTTTCACCATAACATTAGCTCCAATAACCGGTTCACCGGTAGTATCGACGACCACACCTTTTATCCTACCGGCTTGCATCACCACCTGCACACCATTGGCTTCGGCAAAAACAGCCTGCGGGCTCCCCGCCAACAAAGCCGATACCATTGCCGCTGAGAATAAAATTCTTCTCGATGAGAACTTTAGAAATTCATTCTTCATAAATTTATAAATTTAAAATTAACACTATATTATTATCAATACCTAAATTAGATACATTGCTTTAAGTATTCGCGCACCTCTTTACGGCTGATGAAAAGATGGTTCTCCACCGTACGACGCGAAAGATTCAATTCTTCCGAAATATCCGTGACAGACTTATCTTCAAAGCGACTCATGACATAAATCTTACGACGCTGCAACGGAAGAAGTTCTACCCGCCGTTTCTCGCAAGCCAGTAAATCATCGGCTACCACACAAGACTCCACCTCATTATGAACAACTTCCGTCCTATCATACATATAAGAGGTAATCTCTTGTTTTTTATAATAACGACGCAAATAATCATTCACCAAATTGCGGGAAATGGTATAAATGAAAAATTTTACTGTATCCGGACGAAGCATCTGCTTGTATTCCATTAATCGCAGGAATACATCTTGTGATAAATCTTCAGCCTCTTTCTGGCAGTTTACCTTATGTAATATATACAGGTAAACCTGACTGTGATAGCTCACATAAGAATCAGCTATTAATTGAGAAGTTGTCATCGTACTGTTTTCCATATCTCAGATTTTGGGGTTTACGTTTGTTTTACGAAAGCAAAGATATAGATACACATACAGATAACATCATTCTACCACGCCTAATAAATCTCGCTTAATCCTATTAGACTCAAACAAGTATAAAATGCAATAAAACAGATATTTAAGAAATTGAGACTCCCAGTATCAACTAATAATTTGAGACTCTGGCAATCATTTCAACAACAATCTCCACAGTTATTCATTCGTTTTTCCGATACTGCGAATATATTCATTGGGAGTAATCCCCGTAGCCTTTTTAAAGTAACGGAAGAAAGAAGCACGGGAACTGAAACCACAAAGTTCGGCAAGTGCACTCAATGTATATTTGGAGTATTCATCTTTAGCAATCAAATGTTTGAATTCGGCAATACGGTAATCATTAACATAATCATAATAATTACGGTTCAGATGCTGATTAAAGAGATAGGACAGAGTATGAGCGGATGTTCCTATCATAGCGGCCAAATCCGCCACCTTCAAATCCGGATTTGTATAAGCCTTCTCACGATGCATGATAATCTCCAGCTTCTCGGTGAGGCGCTCGCATTCTTCAAGACTGATTTTGCTGGTCTTGTATTTCTCTTCCGTGACAGCAGTTTTGGACTCTGCTTCGGCAACCGGCAAAAGCTCAACAATTTCCTCAGCCTTTCCTTTCCGCTTATAAAAATAAAAAATGCACAAAAGCGACAAGACAATCAGAATAGCCGCCCCTGCAATCCAGGCCATAACCGGATAGGCAATATGCACCGCCATACTGATTTCCGAATCAGCCACACCGACACGCCGTATCTTAAAACAATAAGTGCCTGGCGACAAATCATAATAAGTGATATCCGACCGTCCCATCAGCATCTGCCACCCTTCTTCCTTACCTTCCAGTTTGCACTCATAAGACATATAACTGGGATCGGTAAAATTCAAAGCAGAAAAACAAACCGTCAGATTGTTCTGCGAACTTTCCAGATCCACCCGCATCTTATCCTTACTCCATGCGGGTGTCACCGGATGCTTGCCATTTACAAAGACATCCGTAATCTTCAGAGAACGATTATATTGCGGAAACTCCCCTTTGGCGTGTGTATTCATATAAATCAGTCCTTTCGAATTTCCCATCCAGATACGTCCTTGCTCATCTTTTACGGGTAAGCAGAATATAAAAATAGGACTGGGAATACCATCTATGAAATGATACAAAATAAAAGTGTCCTTCTTGTCATACCGGTACAAGCCATTACTGGTACCAATCCATAACCAGCCCTCATCATCTTCTATCATAGACATGCAATCTTTACCCTCGAGTAAAGTATTAGGCTGCAAATGGCGGAAATGATTCATCGACAAATCGGATATATACATAGGACCTTTATCCGGCAGGAAATAAAGCTGATGTGCAGAATCTTCAAATACAGTACGAATTTTCTCCTTATGAATAAATTCCTCCGGAAAAACATCTACTTTTAGACTCTCGGAAGAAGGATCCCAGATGCACATGCCGTTCTCCGTACAAACCCACCCCTTACGTATAGAATCAAAATAAATCTCATATACATTCCCCTCAGGCAATTTAGAGTTGGCACTTGTATAATGGTTCAACATCCTACCGTCCTTATAACGGAATAAACCGACTGAGGTTCCTATCCATAAGCACCCTTCCATATCGGACTTAATACAGAATATCTGCCCCTTGACAAAAGGTTGCACCACATGAGGTTCAAAATCGCTAATTGTCAATGTTACAGGGTCCAGTACATACATCCCGCCGCCATAGGTTCCGATATAATACTTCCCTTGAAAGGCATAACTACAGATAATCATACTGGAACGCAACTGCGGAGCACTGAAACCGGCATACCTTCCCCGCTGTTCGTCTATAAAATATAAACCGTCACGAGAACCTATCAGTTTCTCACTTCCCCGGAAAGTTATTGTCCTTACAGGCATGTCCTTTGTATCAAAATAAGGCGGATAACTATACGTATGGAACAATTCACTTTGATAAAGCGTATAATCCAACCCTAATTGATAGAACCCCACCCAAATAAGCCCGTCTCTATCCACCAGCAAAGAATAAACCGAATTGGAACGCAAACTACCGCCTTTTCCTACCTCATGTTGGAAAGAACGGACTACCTTACCCTGTTTCGTAGAAATAAAGTGCACCCCGTTACCATCCGTACCTACATACAGCAAATCTTTCCCGTCACAAGAAAGAGAAGATATTACATTACAACCTACATCCAAATAAGAATTGAACTTATGTGTACGGGTATCAAAACAAACAATCCCTTGCCCCATTGTACCCAAATAGATAACCGATCCGATACGGGCAATATTGGTATAAGAATAAATATGCTTGTCTTCTACTGTGAAATAATAAGGAACTATTTTCCGATTTTCCAATTCCAATGAGTAAAGTCCGCTCGATGTAGCCATCCATAAAATTCCGTTTTCTCCGAAACTCAACCCATTGATGATATTGGCAGCGGATAATACATTGGGATCTATCAGGATATGTTCCAGCTGCCCTTTCCGGTAGATAAACAGACCTGCCTCACTGCCGATGTAAAGCGCCCCCTTACCGTCGGACAGCAAAGACCGAACACCGCATTTGATTGTTTCCGCCGCAATAGCATCCAGCTCGCGCTTCTCATGATTCACGCGCCACAATCCCATACCATTTCCCATCCATATCTGGTTATTTTCCGTTTCGGCAATAGCATTGACACGCTTCAACTTCTCATTATTGCCCGAGACAAGATAACGTTTCAAATGTACACCGTCAAAACGCTCTAATGAAGTTCCCGTACCAATCCATACATATCCTATTGAATCTTTGTACAGAGCATTGACTACCAAATCGGAAAGTCCCTCAGTGACGGACAGGCCACGGAATATAGACGTCTGTGCGTAAGGAGCATAAGAAACCAACAGAACAAAAAGTGCTACTATATATCTTAGTGTTATGCTTTTCATACAATATAAATTGGATTCCGTTACCGTGACAACACCGCAAATATACGGAAAAAACGCAGTCCTTCCGCATTTCAATATCCATTTTAATATTAAATACAAGTAAAGATGAAGAACCACTCAATCTACAAACAGAAAATATCGTATATTTGCACCCCAACCAATTTACAGGCTCATGGCAGGCATCTACATCCATATTCCCTTTTGCAAGACACGCTGCATCTATTGCGATTTCTACTCCACCACCCGCAGCGAACTGAAAAGCCGCTATATCCATGCGTTGTGCAAGGAGTTGCAGATGCGGAAAGAATATCTGAGAGGAGAGCCAGTCGAAACGATTTACTTCGGTGGCGGAACCCCCTCACAGCTTGCCGAAGAGGATTTCCGCGAAGTATTTGAAACCATCCGGAAATACTATGGAATGGAACACTGCCGGGAGATTACCCTCGAAGCTAATCCCGACGACTTGACCGAAGCCTATGCCGCCATGCTGCAAAATTTGCCTTTCAACCGCATCAGTATGGGAATACAGACATTCGACGATTCCACTCTGAAACTGCTAAACCGCCGCCATAATGCAGCACAAGCCGTCAATGCCGTAAAGCACTGCCGCCATGCAGGCTTCAACAACATAAGCATCGACCTTATCTACGGACTGCCCGGCGAAACGGATGAACGCTGGAAACGTGATTTACAACAAGCCGTCAGCCTCAACGTAGAGCACATCTCCGCTTACCACCTGACATACGAAGAAGGCACTCGCATTTACGAGCTGCTGCAAGCGCACCGTATCCGCGAAGTAGACGAAGAAAGCAGCGTCCGATTCTTCTCCACCCTGATAGATACGCTTGGCAGTGCCGGCTACGAGCACTACGAGATATCCAATTTCTGCCGTTCGGACATGTATTCCCGCCACAATACATCTTACTGGAAAGGAATTCCTTACTTGGGCTGTGGCCCTTCGGCACATTCATTCAATACGGATACCCGCGAATGGAATGTGGCTTCCCTGGAAAAATACATACATGCCATCGAAAACAATCAACGCTTGTTCGAACAGGAGCATTTGGACCGGACCACCTGCTATAACGAATGCATCATGACTTCCATTCGTACCCGTTGGGGAGTGCCCCTGAATGATATAGAACAGAAATTCGGCAAAGAACTGTGGCAATACTGCATCGATATGGCACGTCCGCATCTGGACTGCGGAAATCTGGAAATATACGACAACAACCGTCTCTGTCTTAGCCGTAAAGGGATTTTTGTATCGGATGGCATTATCAGCGATTTAATGTTTGTAGAAGAATGAAAGCGTTCCACTCCATTCTACAAGCATTTCTTTTTGTATACTTATAATGCATATTCTCTATCACATTAACACATAATACCCTTTAATATTACATTTGCATTACAAAACAGAACTGTTTTTGTGCATTTTCACAATCACCAATTGATATAAATCAAGAAATGAAGGTAAAACCTGCACTTTTCTTTATTTTCATTTTTGTGTTATAAAACATAATCATACATTTGCATAGGTAAAAAGAAAAGCTAAACGCTTATGACTGTTTTCAGTAGGTATTAGATTTTTATTAGATTAGTTTTTAGGTATAACAATTAAAAAAGTAGGTATTATGAAACGTTTTGGATTAACATTAGTGGCAGCGGTATGTCTGTCTGCCAGCACATTCGCAGCAGGAAACCAGCCAACAACTGCAAGTTGGGAAGGTAATATCAATGTAAACAAGCTGAGCAAATATTTGAAATTGTCCGCTAACCAGCAAAAAGAGGTTACCAACATTTGCGAATACTTTAACGAGCAGATGTCACGTGCCACAAACTCAAAGAAAAATCAGGAAAAGTTGCTACGTAACGCTGTTTACGGTAATCTGAAATTAATGAAAAGAACTTTGGATGAAAAGCAATATTCCGACTATGCAAAAGTGTTGAACGTTACATTGCAAAACAAAGGCATTGAAGTAAAGTAACATGTATTTCCGGCATAGGTACGGAAAACATATAAAACAGAAAAAGGATACCGGCAAATGTCCCCGGTATCCTTTTTTCTGTTTGTCAACATTGTTAGAGTAATGGACATTCAACTTCACATACCAATCATCAGCCTGCTTTCACAAACAGAAACGTTCTTGCAATTCCTTCTTAAATTTCTTCGAGACAAGTAACTCCGTAATTTTATCAAAAGGCGGGTATAGCACACACCTGTTATCCCGTATGAGCATCAGATAATCTATATTGATAATATACGATTGATGTATCTGCACAAAACACGGAGAGAACGATGTAATCTGTTCGGCAGTCATACCGCGGCGCAAAGCCAGAGGCAACTGGTCATTCAGCACGACCTCCCACTGTTTGCGTTCGGAACAATAACGGAAAAATCCTATCTCGGCAGGACGCAACGCACGCATATCATTAGTTGGAGTAAAAACGATGAAAGTCTGTCCGGTATGCATGGGATTTCCTACCGGAAACGATACCCGCTGCCCGGTGGTTTCAACCTGTTGGGTAAAGCGTGTCAGAATCTCTTTCAAATCCCGTTCATCGAAAGGTTTCAGCAGATAATCGAATGCCGCTTCCCGAATAGCCTGTATCATATACTTGTCGTACGCCGTATAAAATACGATCCTCATATTCCACGATACATAATCGCGTATCTCCTGCAACAGTTCCAGCCCCGTCATGTCCGGCATCTCTACATCCAAAAACAGCAAATCGGGTTGCACTTTCATAATAAGCTTCTTCCCTTTCCTACCATTCCGTGCAGTACCTCCCAAAGAGAAGCGGGCATCTTTCCACAACTCAAAGCTCAAATTTTCAAGAGCTACGTCATCATCATCTACTATAACGACTTTGTATTTGTCCATATTCCATGTTTTGGTCTGGCGAATATAAATATTTTCTCGTTTCCATACAAAACAGCAAATAGGCATTTACGAACTATTCTTCCGCAGCCGGCTCTATCAATAAAAAAAATGCCACTAAGCGGTTACTCTTAAATTCTACAATCGTACTTATCCGGTAATAAAAAAGTTACTTCACAGCCGGTTTCACCACTTGGCAAAGTGACATTATGTACAGATATATCAATTGCAGCCTGATTTTTCATATTCAAAATCTGGATGGTTTGCATGATGACTTTCATACCTGTACCCGTGCCTCTGTTCCGGCTCTCCGGATGGTAACCGCCGCCGTTATCCGTAATCCTGATGCAAACACCGCCTTCCCGACGATCTGCGGCAATCCACAGATTCCGCTCTCCTTCCTTGCCACGCAATGCGTGTTTCACGGAATTTTCCACCGGAATCTGTATCATCATGGAAGGTAGCCAGACCTGCTCGGGCAGTACATCTCCGGCTATTTCAATAACCGGATGGAAAGTTGCTCCGAGCGAACGGCGCTCCAAGTCGATATACGTCTTGACAAAGTCCAGTTCTTCGGCTAAGGTGACACACAACTGCTCCGCCAATTCCAGATTTCGACGCATAAGTTTCACCAACGATACCAACTCCTGCTTTTCCTCTTCCTTGCGGTTTACCACCTCCTGATTGAGAACGTTGAATATAAAATGAGGAGACAGGCGGTTGCGGATGTTTTCAAGACGAAGTGTAGAGACCGTTCTTCGGTTTTGGGCAAGCAGCAGATCCCGCTTTTTCCTATTATAAAGAAATAGGAAAGCTGCAATCAAAAGGGCAATAACGGCAACCGCTAATGTCACGAGACGGGTCTGCCTCAATATCAGCATCTCGTTTTCCTGTTTCTGGAACAGCACTTTATGCGCCATCAAGGTAGAGTCCTGCTGATAGCGCAATGTCAAATCTGCCGTACGCATCCTTATACGCTCATTGCGAATGGAGTCGTCCAGACGTTTATTCTCTTTCAAGTAATCATACGCTTGCCTATAGTTGCCGGTTTCTTCGTAAAACTGCTGCAAATACTTGTTACGGATATGTATCATATCCGCATCTATTTCCGGCGAAGCCTTACTCATCGCCAACAATCGCCTTGCCTCCGCAAAGTCCTTGCACTGCAACGCCAGTTCTATCTTTTGAGTATCAATATAATAAAGAGCAGTAGTAGAACCGAGTTCTTCAAAGAACGGCTGGCATAACTCCAGGTATTTGACTACCGAATCGGTTTTATTCAGTTGCAGAAAGCAGTCGCTCAGGTTCAGATAGCTCAGATTAAGCGCCCAAGACATATCGGGGTAATCTTTCACAAGCTCCACTACTTTTCTAAAATAACCGATTGCCGTGGAGTAATCTCCCCGGTAATAATAAGAGTTTCCACGATTATTCAGGTAGAAATGCTTCTCATCCGGAAACATATCCGCATAATTCTTGCCCGCAAGTTCCGAATAATAGTCGCATTGCTCGTAATCGCGCAAAGCCAGGTATCCTTGTGACAATCCGTAATAAATAGAGATTTTCTTTCTGTAAGGCATCTTCAGCGAATCGCACATCAGCAGAGCCTTTCTATACCAGAAAGCACCCATATCCGGCCTGCCCAAATGGTTGGTAGCATCAGCAAGATTTATCAGGATATCAGGAATCACCTCGAATTTTGTTCCTTTCAATCTTGCTTCATAGGCCTCCCTGAAGCAGACCGCGGCAGAATCTATATAGCCCTTTCGCGAATAGACATTACCCTTTATATTAAAACATTCGGACTGCAAATCGGCCAACCGATGCGAAAAAGGCTGTCTGCCGGCAAACGCCTCAACTTGCCGGAGCAAAAGTTGTGCGGAGTCGAAGTCGGAAGTAACCAGACAGGTTTTCAAGGCAACAGCAAGATAATTATACCGCACCATACTATCTTTGGTCCTTTCCATTCTCTGCAATGCCTGTGCTTTCATCCAGCGCGGCGCCATCACTACGGAATCGCTGTGAGTGCTGAAAAAAGAATCGAACTCCTGCATTTCAGAAACTCTGCCACTGCCGCCTTTATAAGTACAGGCACCCGGCAATGCCACTGCCAAACATAGAAGGATTAAGATAAGAATCCTGTTTTCCTTACCAGCCTGCATCGCATATACCTTATTTAACCGTCACCATAGTAGCTCCAAATCCATACTCCTGAAAGGAAGCATCCTGCGTCTTACAAGTCGGATATTTCCGTTTCAGCTCATCCAGCAACGCTTTACGAAGCACACCGTCACCCTTGCCGTGAATAAAGACTATGCGTTGTTCACGCTTATTCCTATACTGTTCCATCACCTCACGAAATTTATCCAGCTGATAGTTCAATATCTCGCTGTTACTCATGCCGCGCGTATCATCCAACAGTTCACCGATATGCAGGTCTATTTCGATGATTTCATTTTTGCCGCCCCGCTTCACGATAGTCCGGGGTCTGGACGGACCGTCTGTTGCTTTCTTTTGCATCAGAGCATCCTGTAAGTCCTCAGCCGACACATAAACCTGCCTGGCTGGAGCATCATTCCTCACTACATCGTACACCAGTGCTGGAGTATCAAAAAAATCGGTAGGCTGAAAAGTATGCAACTTATAGAATTTCACCGTATCGATGCGGATTTCCACATTGGCAGCAGGCTTCATAGCGAAAGAGCGGTTGTCCTTGAACGCCACCAACTGAACAGCTACACGCTCCCGGTCGTTCAATTCCGATTTTTCAAATTCCTCTAACAAGAGTTTCGTATTCGGTTCTATCAAACCATGAGAACGGGCAGTCCACGACTTGCCCTCCGCACTCGAATAGGTATAATACATGCAGTAATTGCTATCATTCACCAAATAAGCCTCAAACGGAGTAGTGCTTACCGCCTTGATATATTCCGGAACAAAGGCAAGATACACATTCAGCACATCTCCGCCTTTCATTTCCGGCTGACGATAAACAGATACCTGAGGTTGGACCGGACACTCTATCTGCCGTCCGGAGTCCAAACCGGAAGATACCGGCTTCGAGGCTGCCGAAGCCATACGCGCAGCCGATTGCTCCTCCGCCTTCTTCTTGGCTGCTTTGGAAGCAGGAGTAGGAATATTGTAATCATCCGTTTCAATCACCACACATTCACGCACCGGCATCGGAATGTCAAACCCGTCGGCATCTTCCACCAACACTATATCTTTTCCCCGGAATCCCGTTACAACACCGCCACCTACTTCACTGAGGAAGCGCACTTTATCTCCTATTTTCATAATTTCCATTCTGTTTTTTAATCATTATCCGGAAGACACATCGGAACCATTATAAACATACGGTTCAGACATCTTCTTTTATCTCTCGCAAAGTTAGAAATTATTTGATGATTATATACAAACATACCTTTTTTGTATTGGCAAGAAATACATTGTGTATCCATGAACCGGAATGACCTTATGACTGATATGTCATTAATTGGCTGTATATAATCCAAATCTTCCCAAATATCCGTACCTTTGCAGTCCCCTAATAAAATAAAGATATGAAAGAAGATCCCAAACATATTAGAATCAGCGAATTCAATTATCCGTTACCGGATGAACGCATTGCCAAGTTTCCATTGCCTGTGCGTGACCAATCCAAGTTATTGTTGTATCGCCACGGCGAAGTTACCGAAGACATATTCACTTCCCTGCCCGACTATCTGCCGGCAAACAGCCTGATGATTTTCAATAATACCAAAGTTATTCAGGCGCGTCTGCACTTCCATAAAGAAACGGGAGCGCTTATCGAAGTATTCTGCCTCGAACCTGTCCAACCCAACGACTATGCCCTCAACTTCCAGCAAACGGAGCATGCCGCATGGCTCTGCATGATAGGCAATCTGAAGAAATGGAAAGAAGGTGCGCTCAAACGGGAAATAACCGTGAAAGGAAAGCCGCTTACCCTGACCGCCGAACGCGGTGCGTGCCATGGAACCAGCCATTGGGTGGATTTCCGCTGGAACAATCCGGAAATAACATTCGCCGATATTCTCGAAGTGTTCGGCGAACTACCCATCCCTCCTTATCTGAACCGGGAGACGCAGGAGAGTGACAAGGAGACTTACCAGACCGTTTATTCCAAGATAAAAGGTTCGGTAGCCGCACCGACAGCCGGTCTGCACTTCACTCCACGGGTTTTGGACGCTTTGCGTGAAAAAGGGGTAGCATTGGAAGAACTGACCCTGCACGTAGGAGCCGGCACGTTCAAACCTGTCAAAAGCGAAGAGATAGAAGGGCACGAAATGCACACGGAATACATATCCGTCAATCGAAGTACGCTGGAGAAGCTGGTAGCACATGAAGGAAAAGCCATTGCAGTAGGGACAACCTCTGTACGTACACTGGAAAGCCTCTATCACATAGGCGTTACTCTGCTGCACAATCCTAACGCTACGGAAGAAGATTTGCATGTAAAACAATGGCAACCTTATGAAACAGCGCTTGAAACAGCAGCAACACCCGCTGTAGATGCTTTGCAGGCAATCATAGCCTACCTCGACCGGCATCACATGGAAACGTTGCATTCCAGCACGCAAATCATCATTGCTCCGGGATACGAATATAGAATCGTAAAAGCCATGGTTACCAACTTCCACCAGCCGCAAAGCACATTGCTGCTGCTTGTCTCAGCGTTTCTGCATGGAGATTGGCGCAAGATTTACGATTATGCGCTTGCCCATGATTTCCGATTTTTGAGTTACGGTGATTCGTCTTTGCTGATACCGTAACTATTCTCGGAGAATGCACCATTTTCATCGATAAAACCAACAAAAAGCTCAGAATTAATGAATAGCGACAATAACCAGGAAATGTTTCCTCTTGTTGACGAGCAGGGAAACATCATAGGTGCAGCCACCCGCGGTGAGTGTCACAACGGAAGCAAACTGTTGCACCCCGTAATTCATCTGCATGTATTCAATTCCAAAGGAGAATTATACCTGCAAAAACGTCCCGAATGGAAAGACATACAACCCGGCAAGTGGGATACCTCGGTAGGCGGGCACGTAGATTTAGGCGAAAGCGTAGAAATGGCACTGAAACGGGAAGTGCGCGAGGAATTAGGGATAACCGACTTCGCACCGGAAACCGTTACCAGCTATGTTTTTGAATCCGCACGCGAAAAGGAGCTTGTCTTTGTGCACAAAACCGTATATGACGGAGAGATACATCCCAGCGACGAGCTGGATGGCGGACGCTTCTGGAGTACAGAGGAAATTAAAGAAAATATAGGGAAAGGGATATTTACTCCCAATTTCGAGCAAGAGATAGGGAGAATCATTCAACTGTAACAACATAAAAAACACAGAAACACAAAGATACAGAGAGTAGACAGCTAAACTCTGTTTCTTTGTGTTTCTGTGTTCTAAAGAACGGTACAATTATTTTGCCAAGTCTTCAATTACTTTCATAATCTGCCGACCAATTTCTTCGGCTGCTTCCGGCGTAGCCGCTTCGCTGTAAACGCGAATAATCGGTTCCGTGTTACTCTTGCGCAGATGTACCCATTTGTCGGGAAAGTCAATCTTTACACCGTCAATATCATTGATTTCTTCGTTCTTATAGATTTCTTTTACTTTGGCAAGGATGGCATCGACATCCGTATCCGGAGTCAGGTCTACACGGTTCTTAGCCATGAAATAGGCCGGATAAGTGGCACGCAATTCGCTAACCTTCTTACCTTCGTGCGCCAGGTGACTGAGGAACAAGGCAATACCTACCAAAGCATCGCGTCCGTAGTGACTGGCAGGATAAATAACTCCACCATTGCCTTCGCCACCGATAACAGCGCCTACCTCTTTCATCTTGGTAGTTACATTCACTTCGCCTACAGCAGAAGCGGAATATTCCTGACCGTACTTACGTGTTACGTCACGCAACGCACGGGTAGAACTCAGGTTGGAAACCGTATTGCCCGGAGTGTGCTTCAACACATAGTCGGCCACGGTAACCAGCGTATATTCTTCACCGTACATCTTACCGTCCTCACAAATCATGGCCAAACGGTCTACATCCGGGTCTACCACAAAAGCAACGTCTGCCTTACCGCCTTTCATAAGGTTCATGATGTCGCCCAAATTCTTTTCCAAAGGTTCCGGATTGTGCTGGAAATTACCGGTAGGCTCGCAGTAGAGTTTCTCCACATGCTTCACTCCGAGCTGTTCCAGCAGTTGCGGAAGAATGATGCCACCTACGGAGTTTACACAATCAATGGCTACGCGGAAATCGGCTTTCCTGATAGCTTCCACATCCACCAGGTCAAGCGCCAACACACTGTCGATATGCTTTTGGTTATAAGTAAGGTCTTTGCGATAAGAGCCGAGCTTGTCCACTTCGGCAAAGTCGAACTCTTCAGCTTCGGCAATACGAAGCACTTCGTTGCCCTCCTCCTTGTTCAGGAACTCTCCTTTCTCATTCAGAAGTTTCAAAGCATTCCATTGCTTGGGATTGTGAGAAGCAGTCAGGATGATACCTCCGCTGGCACCTTCCATGGTAACAGCCAGTTCGGTAGTCGGAGTAGAAGCCAAATCGATGTCCACTACATCCCAGCCCATACCCATGAGCGTGCCTACCACCACATTCTTTACCATCTCGCCCGAGATGCGTGCATCACGGCCTACTACAATTTTGTTGCTTTTTACTGTACACGTTTTGCGGATAAGCGTAGCGTATGCCGAAGTAAACTTCACAATGTCGAGCGGATTCAACCCCTCGCCTGCACCACCGCCTATTGTTCCGCGGATTCCAGAGATAGATTTGATTAGAGTCATAGGTTAATTATTTAAATAAATGGTTAGTTATTTCCAGATTTGATATTTCCGGATGTCATAAAAATAAGGGTAGACATATTGCATGGCTGTCTGATGCCCCATCTTGGAAGGAACAATCAGTTTGACATGAGCCATGTCGCGAACATAAGTCAACGGGACAAGCCAGCCTGCCGGAACTGTCGGTGATGAATAATAAGTCATCATATATCCCTGCAGGAATGTCCCTGCAATGGACGAAGAAGTTACCGCATAGCGGAATGCATCTACGGTTTCCACCGCATTCAGGTTGGACAATGTGGTATCTTTGTCAAGAATGCTATATTCCATAAAACGCACCAGCACTTCATCGTTGTTTTTCACAGTGTCGGCTGCATTTTCAGAGCCTTTATCCACTATCTGCATGTACACTCCGCTGGCAAGCTGCACATACTCATTCTCCTCGACGTTGGTAGTAGAATCCTGCGCATAAAATTCGCTTTGTGAGATGACCTTGATGCCTTCCTTTTTGATAAAGTCATTTATACCGTCTTTTTCCTCATCAAGCATTTCCGCATAGGTCTTGCCGTCATCACACGCCTGAAAACCCAAGCCGAATGCCAGTAAGGATAAAAAGAATAAAGTAAGTTTCTTCATTTCTGTTATTTAGTAATTTCGTACAAAAATATCTGATTTACCCGAAAGTTAAAAGTTGCAAGTAGAAAGTTCGTATCTTTTAACCTTTACAACCGCTGTTTTTTTATCCTTTGGCATTAAGCAGCGGTTTGAATTTTTCCAATGCAAGTTCCAGCACTTTTTTAGCCTCTTCCAATGTACCGTAAAATTCTCCGCCGGAAGCATTTAAATGCCCGCCGCCGTTAAAGAATTCTGTAGCCAGCCGGTTGCAGGGGAAACTGCCTACCGAACGCAGGGATACCTTTATCATCGGCTTTTCCGTATCTTCACGCAGGAAGCAGGAGAAAACGACATTTTTAATGCTCAACGGTATGTTTACAAACCCTTCGCTATCGCCACGGATATAATTGAAATTGCCTTGTTCCTTCTTAGTCAGCGTAATCAGGGCGGCACGATGCTCCGAATAGACTTTCATCTGAGACAGCACATGCCCCATAAGACGCAGACGGCTTTCGGAATAGGTGTTGTACACTTTCCGGTAAATCTCATCCTTGTCGATACCTTTCGAAAGCAACTCACTGATTATAAAATAAATTTCACGGTTATTGGAGTTGTACGTAAAGCCACCCGTATCGGTCATCATACCGGTATAGATACATTCAGCTCCCTCTTTGGTGATGTCACTGAAATAGCCCATGCGGCAAATCAGGCGGAACACCAGCTCGGAAGTCGAGGATATTTCGGGATGGGAAATGATGATTCTGCAAAAATCTTCAGGATTCAAATGATGGTCTACCAGTATCTTCCGCGCAGGAGAAGCCAACACGGCGTCTGCCATAGCATCGATACGGCTGATAGCGTTGAAATCGAGGCAACAGATGACATCGGCTTCCGCTATCAATTTGTCGGCAAACTCTTTATAACGGTCGTACAGAAGTATATCCTTGCTGCCGGGCATCCATTTCAGGAAATCGGGAAAAGCATTGGGAACAATGACAGTCGCATCCTTGTCCTGCGTATTAAGAAAATGCCACAACCCCAGAGAAGAACCTACTGCATCTCCGTCGGGAGCCACATGGGCAACAATAACTATTTTATCCGCACGTTCCAGCCACTTGGCAAAGTGGTCTATTTTAGATTGATCTATTACTTTGGTCAACATATAGTTACTCGCTATTTTACAGTTTACGTTGCATATCCGGAACAACTTCGTCTCACCTGCAACAAAAGAAAGGGCAAAAGTACGAAAAAGTTTATGATTTATAATAATATGTGCACAGAACCTTTTTCGGAAAGAGGAAGATAAGGAATTCCCAACCGGATACAATCGCTGATAATCCTCTCCCGATAGTATTCGGAAAGAGATGCGTCAATCACTACCGTAGCTACTTCAAACAAGGAAACGAGTTCCTGCATATCTTCCTTATAACCGTGAGAAACATACAGATAATCAATAGAAACAGGCACATCGGATATCTTGTTGCCCCAACGGTCGTCGTACAACAGGCAGATGCGTTTCCCTGCATAGAAAACGGTTTTGTTACGGACTGAAATTTCAGGAAGCAAACAATCTCCCTCAATCACGTCAGGACGTTCCAGGCGCAAACGGTTCCAGTAGGAAGAAAGCGAACGTTCCAACCGGGTGACATCGGGCAGCGTATCGGCGCAGACCAGCCATGAAGCGGAGTTATCTGCCAGACAATGCACTGCCGGACAGCCACGGACATTATAAAAAACAATGCTGCGCCGGGGAGCATCTGTGATAAACGCATACGAATGATAGGAGACGCATAGCAGCAGGGCTGACAAAGCGATATATACATTCGCTGCCGTACGCCTCATCCAAACACGGCAGAACAACAACAGGCAACAATAAAACAGAAAGACAGCCCATATATCGACCCAAATCCGGTCTATGGAAGCCAAAGGGAGCTGTTCTATCCAACGGAGCAAAGCATTCTGCATCCTTAGCGGCATTTCTACCACATTGGCAAAGAGCTGTTGCAAGACAGGAAAAGGAGTCAGGACAAGCAATATAACAGCCGCATACACAATCAACGAAACCAACGGAATTACCAACAAATTAGTCAAGAGGAAGTGTGTGGAAAAACGTGAAAAATAGAGCATTACCAACGGAGCTGTTCCTATCTGGGCGGCAACGGAAACAGTAACCAGCCCCCACACCTTACGCAAAAGGCAGTTCTTCACCGATAACAACCCGTATAGCCCGGGTTGTAACAGTACAATAGCTGCAACAGCCGAAAAAGACAACTGAAACCCCACATCAAACAGCCAGACAGGGTTAAACAGCAGCATCAGGAAAGCCGTAACCCCCAATGTATTCAAAGTAAGCTTCCGGCAGGCAGGTATCAGCATGGAAAGTAATCCAAATGAGCACATGACAACCGCACGTGCCACGGAAGAAGACAACCCTGTAAGGAAAGCAAATCCCCACAACAAGAGGATTACAGACAGAAACAAAAACGGCTTTAAAAACCGCCACCTAATCCACAAAGGAGACAGGACAAACAGCAACAGAGCGGAAATAAAGCCGATATGCAGCCCGGAAAGTGCCAGTACATGGCTGGCTCCGGCAACCGAATACGTCTCTACGATACTCTCACTCAGCTCTTCTTTGTCTCCTATTGTAAGCGCAGAGAGTACCGCCAATTCATCTCCCCGAAACCCCATGTCCCGATATAAAGCAACCAGCCTGCTCCGGCACTCCAAAGCCTGCTGACGAAAAGTGAGAGTGCTGTCGCAACCAATCGCACACCAATGTCCGGCACGTACGTACGCTGTTCCGCTTATCCCTTTCCGAAGAAGATAACGGGCGTAATCGAACTCATCCGGATTACCGTTATTGGCAGGTGGAGACAAACGGGTGCACACCAACAGTTCATCCCCTCTTTTCAAGGAATATGCCGCCGAATCTTTAGGGAAATAAAACAGAAAAGTCTTTTCTGAAAAGTTATATAAAAATGTATCTTTCAGCACTTCTCCTCGCAAAGCAACGCGAAATAAAATACTGTTTTTCTTGATTTCCGGCTTTGTCGTAAGAGTAATCCGGTAAGTGGAAGGTTTTTCCGTATTCGGGAATATATATTCGGCTTGCTTCAACTGCACACTCACTAAAGTCCACCCCAATACAAAACACGCCAAAAACACGACAGCCCCATATAGCTTGCAAAGAACATAATACTTACGGCCAAGAATATATGTCCCTATCAACAGTAGAATGACAGCTATCCACCAACCGACGGACAGTATATAAGGATACTTATCCCCATATACTATTCCACCAACCAACGGCATCAACAGTCGCAGGAAAGGATGCCGTTGTAAGTTGTCTGTTATCAATAAATATTACAGATTTTTCAAAGCACGGATTGCTTCTGTTGGGTCGGGAGCAGAAAATACAGCATTGCCGGCAACCAAAGCATCGGCTCCTGCATCTACCAGACGGGAGCCTGTATCCAGATTGACACCGCCGTCGACCTCTATCAGGGCTTCCGAACCGGTCACTGTTATCAGTTCGCGCAACTCGCGTACCTTATCAACAGTATGTGCTATAAATTTCTGACCGCCGAATCCCGGATTCACCCCCATTATCAACACCATATAGACATCGTTGATAATATCTCTCAGCATGGATACCGGGGTAGCCGGATTGATAGTAACCGCCGGCAACATTCCCGCTTCGCGGATTTGCTGCACTACCCTATGCAAATGCGGACATGCCTCATAATGCACGTTCATTATACGTGCCCCCAACGCCTTTACTTCCGGGATGAACTTTTCCGGCTGTACAATCATCAGATGCACATCCAAAGGCTTCTCGGCAAGCTTTGCCACATACTTCAATACCGGAAAACCGAAAGATATGTTGGGAACAAACACGCCGTCCATTATATCGACGTGTACCCAGTCGGCTTCACTGCCGTTAATCATTTCAATATCATTTGCCAGGTATGCAAAGTCGGCAGACAATATGGAAGGGGATATTATAGGTTTCATAACAGTTACATTCTAATAGGTTACACGAATTTACAACAGACAAATGTACAAAAAGATTTCGGATAAACGCTTAATGCACCCGACATTCTCCGGTCAGTTTAAATCCACGCAACAACTCATCCGTTTTCAGGCGTTTCTTGCCGGGAAGCTGCAAAGCACGCACACCAATCCAACCGTCTGTACCGGCTATGCGAATATACGTCTTGCCATCGGTCTGCAAAGTTCCGGGAGCGGATTCATGCAGATGCTCAATCTTCTCTGTTTCAAAAATTTTCAGAACCACCGCTGTTCCGTCGGACTGTACCAATTCTGTCCACGCAGCCGGATAGGGAGACAAACCACGGATAAAATCATAAATCCGCTTGACAGGCTGGTTCCAGTCGATGCGACAAGTATCCTTGAATATTTTGGGAGCCGGACGCAATTCGCCCACTACAGCCATTTCTTCCTGCGGAACGGATTTCACCGTATCTGCAAGAATGGCATCCACAGTCTCCGTAACCAGACGTCCGCCAAGCATCATCAACTTATCGTGTACAATACCTACATTGTCCGTATCCGCAATCGGCACACGAACCTGTTGGATGACCTCTCCCGTATCAATCTCATGTTTCAGGAAAAAAGTTGTGATGCCCGTTTCCGTATCACCGTTAATCACCGCCCAGTTGATAGGTGCAGCTCCACGATACTGCGGCAGCAACGAAGCATGCAGATTGAAAGTTCCCAGACGCGGCATATTCCAAACCACCTCCGGCAACATTCTGAAAGCAACCACAATCTGCAAATCGGCATTCCAGGCACGCAAAGCCTCGACAAACGCTTCATCTTTCAATCTTTCCGGCTGGAGAAGCGGCAGGTCATGCTCCAGCGCATACTGTTTCACCGGAGAGAATTGCACCTTATGTCCACGTCCAGCCGGCTTGTCGGGCATCGTGATTACCCCTACTATATTATATCCGCCTTCTACGAGGCAGCGCAAGGGCTCCACCGCAAATTCAGGAGTCCCCATATATACAATCCGTAAATCTTCTTTCTTCATAATCATCTCTTTTAATCTTCCGAGAAATGTACCAATACCTGACGGTACGAGTTAAATATCTTTGATTTGGACACGAAACCGAGATACTTGCCTTCTCCGTCCACCACCGGCAGGTTCCATGCTTTCGTATCGTCAAAAGTACGCATCACCTGTTCCATGCTGTCCGTATCATAAAGGCGCGCCGGAGCGGAAGTCATCAGTTTGCCTACCGTAAAACGATGATACAGTTCCTGCCGGAACATGATATTGCGTATGTCGTCCAGCAGGACAATACCAATCAGCTTACCCTCATTGTCCGTCACCGGAAATATGTTGCGGTGTGAGGCGGAGATGGCTTTCACCAACTCGGCAAGATCCATTTCCGGATGTACCGCAACAAAGTCTTTCTCTACCACATTCTCCACTTTCATCAGCGTCAACACCGCTTTATCCTTATGATGTGTCAGCAACTCACCTTTCTTTGCCAGACGCATGGAGTAAATGCTGTGCGGTTCAAAAACGATAATCGTCAGATAAGAGCTGACCGCGACTATCATCAACGGCAAGAACAAGTCGTACCCTCCCGTAAGCTCGGCAATCAGGAACACTCCCGTAAGCGGAGCGTGCATAACGCCACTCATCACTCCCGCCATGCCCAGCAAGGCAAAGTTCTTTTCAGGCAGATAGGCAGTCATCTCAAAATCATTGCTGAAATGGGAAAAAACAAACCCGGCGATACACCCCAAATACAGAGAAGGCGCAAAAATACCACCGCAACCACCACCGCCATTCGTTGCGCTCGAAGCGAAAACCTTAAACAGGATTATCAATATCAGATACAGCAGCAGCAAGTGGCTGTGTCCGTAGAAGAAAGAGTTATTCATCACCGTATCCCACTCAACATTACTTGTACCGTTGAGCAGTAATTCTATCGTATCGTACCCTTCACCGTAAAGCGGCGGGAAAAGAAATATCAGAATACTCAACATAGCGCCGCCCACCAGCAGTTTCTTATAAGGCAGTTTCAGTTTACCGAACATTCCTTCCACCGAACTCATGGCACGGGTAAAGTAGAGGGAAACCAGTCCGCAGAAAATACCCAGCATGATCACATAAGGGATACGCTCCAATTCAAAAGCCTGGTCAAGGTGGAACTTAAACATGGCTTCCGTACCCGTCACGATATAAGAAACGGTTGCCGCCGTCACCGCCGAAATCAGTAACGGAAGCAGCGAAGACATTGTAAGGTCTATCATAAGCACCTCCAACGTAAAAACAAGTCCCGCTATCGGAGCTTTGAAAATACCTGCCACGGCCCCGGCAGCGCCACATCCCACCAACAGCATCAGTGTGCGGTGCTCCATTTTGAACAGGCTGCCCAAGTTGGAGCCGATGGCCGAACCGGTAAGCACAATCGGCGCCTCTGCCCCGACCGAACCGCCGAACCCGATTGTTATGGAACTGGCAATAATGGATGACCACGTGTTATGACGTTTGATACGTCCCTGCCTGCGGGATATGGCATATAGAATTTTCGTAACTCCATGACTGATATCATCCTTTACGACATAACGTACAAACAACCCGGCCAAAAAGATTCCCACCACCGGATATATCAGATACTGGTAATTAGCCTCTGTTGTGTCAAAATTCTCTGTAAGAAAATTTTGTATCCAATGTATCAACAGTTTCAATATCAATGCGGCAAATGCCGTAAAGATACCGACCAGAAAGCTAAGAACCAGAATAAACCGTTTCTCCTTGACATTCTTCTCACGCCAAATGATAAAGCGTTGCAACCAACTTCTTTCTTCTCCAGTCATTTCCTTTATTCACGGATTATTTTAATCACTCCGCCTTTATCCAACTTGATAATGCTGGACGGCTTCGGATTACTCATCTCTTCCTGCCGGTAGCCTACGATATAATCCACCGCTGACTTTACCTCCTCACTTATTTCGCTGAAGTTCTTCGGCGAAGGCTGCCCGCTGATATTGGCTGAAGTAGAAACAATCGCCTTACGGAACTGCTGGCAAAGACGCTTGGAGAAATCTTCATTTGTCACTCTGATGCCCACGCTTCCGTCTTCCGCCAGCAAATTTGCCGCCAGATTACGCGCTCCCGAATAAATAATAGTCAACGGTTTGTCTGCCAGGTCTATCAAATCCCACGCCACCTCCGGAACATCCCGGACATAGAAATCCACTTTTACGGAAGAATCCACCAACACCAGCATCGCTTTGCTGTCCTGACGCTGCTTTATTTCATATACACGGCGCACCGCATCTTCATTGGTAGCGTCACAACCAATACCCCAAATGGTATCGGTGGGGTACAGAATCACCCCGCCTTCCCTCATTACCTGGCAGGCTTTTTTAATGTCTTCTATCATTTCTTACTCTATAAATACAGTGATTAACACGCAAAAATAGTAAATTCGCACCGATTACAAACAAAGTTTAGGAGAAAACAATGGAAGATATTAAATTTAACCACACACTACCCATACAGCTACGTTTCAATGACGTCGATAAATTCGGTCACGTCAACAACACCGTCTATTTTTCCTTTTACGATTTAGGCAAGACGGAGTATTTCGCTTCCGTATGCCCGCATGTCGATTGGCAGAAAGACGGCATCGTCGTAGTCCACATCGAAGCCAACTTCCTTGCCCAGATTTACGGCTCCGACCACATTGCCGTACAGACCGCCGTGACCCAAATAGGCACGAAGAGTTTTCATCTTGCGCAACGTGTCATAGATATCGAGACGCAGGAAGTAAAATGTATATGCACTTCCGTCATGGTAGCTTACGACCTCAGCAAGCACGAATCCAAACCGCTGACAGAAGAGTGGATAGAAGCTATCTGCAAATACGAGGGGCGGGATTTACGAAAAAAATAACGCAATACCGCCCCCTATCGTATAAAATTCAAATCACTGGCTGAATATTATTCCACCGTAACCAGTACAGGTGCATGGTCGGACAAAAAAGCATCTCCTTCCGTCTCGGCAAGTATGCCGTATTTCAGAACTTTAAGTCCATTACGTACAAATACGTAATCAATCAACGGACGCTCCTCATAGGGAATCTTCCCGTAATTATGAAAGCTCCAGGACGGGCCGTAGACAATGGGAGAGATTTCCCGTGCATCGGTCAGATGTTTTGGATTCTTCGTATCGGTCACGTGCCTGATAACATCCGATTCCGGCGCTGCATTGAAATCACCTGTTACGATTACGGGCGCTCCACCACTCAGTTCATTCACTTTATCCAACATAAGGCTAACACCTTCGCGACGTGCCGCAACACCCACATGATCCAAATGTGTATTCAACGCAAAATACTCCTTACCGGAAACCTTGTCCCTCAGTTTTACCCATGAAGCTATTCGCTCACAAGCACCGTCCCAGCCTTTAGAACCGGCAACCTCCGGCGTTTCACTCAACCAGAAATTGCCCGAATCAAGCAATGCAAAGCGTTCTTTCTTATACCAAAGCGCACTGTATTCCCCTTTTTCCTTTCCATCTTCACGCCCTACTCCAACCACATCATATTCCGGCAAACGCTGTTTCAAATCTTCCAACTGATTATGAAGCACTTCTTGCGTACCTAATATATCGGCATCGTAAAAATGAATGGCAGTAGCCGCACGGTCTCTTCTGTACTGCCAACCGTTCAAACTATCCCCCGGATTATCATAACGGATATTGAAAGACATTACATTAACAGGTAACGATGCGGTTTCCTGTTGTTTCACCTGGCAGCAGGATGCCATCCCAAAAGACAAAAATAATAAAAGGATGTTTCTCATAATACTATTATATTTATCGGTTAATAATTCTATTTTACTCCAATACAAAGTGCAAATGATTATCCGTACTGAGTTCCTCGTCAAAAGTAAAACCTTCCCACGAAAAACCTCTCAAATCTTCGGGGCATCCAATGCGATTTTTGATGATGTGACGCACCATCTCCCCTCTGCACATCTTCGCATAAATGACAACGGTCTTTAACTTTCCGCCTTTCCACACTTGAAAATCTGGAGTAACCACACGCACCTCCGACTCCACCCGTTTCCAGTCGAATAAATCCTTCATCTCACCACTTGCCAAGTTGACCAGTATACCGCCCCGTTTCTTGATTTCTTCTATGAAACAGTCCGTCAGCAGAGGTTTCCAATAATCAAACATGGTGATACCGCCTTTCTCCGGCAGGCGCACATCTCCCTCCAGACGATAAGGTCTGATACCGTCCAGCGGACGGAGCAATCCGTAAAGAAAAGAGGTAATACGGAGATGTTCCTGTGCATAACGGAAGTCATCAGCCGTAAAATCCTTTGGCAGGATGCGTTTGAAAACAGCTCCCGTATATGCACCGATTGCCGGCATAGGGCGATTGTCTTCCGAACAAAAGTCATGAAAACGTGCCCTGTTTTCCGCAGCAATTTTAGCATTCACCTTCAAGAGTTTTTCCAGTTCTGCGGCAGAAACCTGTGACATTTCCAACGCATTCCGTACAGCTTCCGCTTCAAAATACGGAACGGTAACTTCGGGCACTTTCAAAGAACAGTGCGACGCCATGGTCTTGGCACAAGAGATAAAAGTGAGCATAGGCATATTCCTTATATTTGAAGAAAGTCCAAACGAACTCTTAGACGCCACAAAAATAAAAGGATTTCAGGAGAGAAAGCGCATCATTAAGAATATTTTCCATAGAATTCACATCGGTTTCAAGAGTTTTTCATACCTTTACAGCTTGTTGGAGAAATAGCGCACAGCAATCGGATAACACTAAGTTCCCCTTATTCTCCGGCACTTGGCGATAGAAAAAGAAAAAATAATATATAAAATGACTCACAAATGGAATTATTTACCCATTACATCCGATCAGGCAGAAGCAAGCCAACGACTGGCCCAGGAATTAGGGATTAGCCCTGTACTTGGGAGATTGCTGGTGGAGCGGGGAATAACGACAGCGACAGCTGCCAAGAAGTTTTTCCGCCCGCAACTACCGGATTTGTACGACCCGTTCCTCATGAAAGATATGGACGTGGCCGTAGAACGCCTGAACAAGGCAATGGGAAAGAAAGAGCGCATTCTGATTTATGGAGATTACGATGTAGACGGAACCACCGCCGTGGCCCTGGTCTATAAGTTTATTCAACAGTTCTATTCGAACATAGATTATTACATACCCGACCGTTACAACGAGGGATATGGCGTTTCGACACAAGGTGTGGACTATGCCTCCGAAACCGGTGTGGGACTGATTATCGTGCTGGACTGCGGCATCAAGGCCGTAGACGAAATTGCATACGCCAAGGAAAAAGGCATCGACTTCATCATCTGCGACCACCACGTACCCGATGAAGTGTTGCCCCCTGCCGTAGCTATACTGAACGCCAAGCGCGAAGACAACACCTATCCTTACGAACATCTTTCGGGCTGCGGAGTAGGTTTTAAATTCATGCAGGCATTCGCTATCAGCAACGGCATCGAATTCCACCATCTGATTCCGCTGTTGGACTTGGTGGCAGTCAGCATCGCCTCGGACATCGTACCGATTATGGGAGAGAACCGCATACTTGCCTATCACGGTTTGAAACAGCTCAACAGTAATCCGAGCGTAGGGCTGAAGGCCATTATCGACGTATGCGGACTGTCGGAAAAAGAAATCACCGTCAGCGATATAGTATTCAAGATAGGTCCGCGTATCAACGCCTCCGGACGTATCCAGAACGGCAAGGAAGCAGTAGATCTGCTGACGGAAAAGGACTTCTCGGTTGCTCTGGAAAAGGCCGGACAAATCAACCAGTATAACGAAACCCGCAAAGACCTCGACAAGACCATGACCGAAGAGGCCAATCAAATCGTAGCCGGCCTGGAAGGACTCGCAGACCGCCGCTCCATCGTGTTGTACAACGAGGATTGGCATAAAGGAGTAATCGGAATCGTCGCTTCCCGCCTGACGGAAGTATATTACCGCCCCGCCGTAGTATTGACACGCACGGATGATATGGCAACCGGATCGGCACGTTCCGTTTCCGGTTTCGATGTATACAAAGCCATTGAGTACTGCCGGGATTTACTGGAAAACTTCGGCGGACACACCTATGCTGCCGGTCTGTCCATGAAAGTGGAAAACGTACCCGCTTTCACCGAACGTTTCGAAGAATTCGTATCCCGGCATATTCTGCCGGAACAGACCAGCGCCGTAATCGACATCAATGCCGAAATCGACTTCCGGGATATCACTCCCAAATTCTGCAATGATTTGAAGAAGTTCAACCCCTTCGGTCCCGACAATACCAAGCCCGTATTCTGTACCCACAATGTGTACGATTACGGAACCAGTAAAGTCGTAGGACGCGACCAGGAGCATATCAAGCTGGAACTGGTGGACAACAAATCAAACAATGTAATGAACGGAATTGCTTTCGGGCAGAGTTCTCACGTGCGCTACATCAAGACCAAGCGTTCGTTCGACATCTGTTACACCATTGAGGAAAACACTCATAAACGGGGAGAAGTACAGTTGCAAATTGAAGATATAAAGCCGAATTAAGCCGAAGAAGACGGGAGAAGATTCTCTTTGTGTTTTTCCTTTAGGCACGGATTACACGGATTTTACTGTTTTTTTTAGTCTACAAAGTCCGTGTAATCCATACCTGAAATATCACCATTATATATAGTATCACACACTCTTTTTATCTTTCAACTTTACAACCATGTCCTCGCAGCCCGACGCCTCCCAACTTTCAACTCTCAACTCCCGAATCCTAAAGCAGTATTGGGGATATGACTGTTTTCGGGGTATCCAGGAAGATATCATCGACAGCATTAGCAAGAATAAGGATACCTTGGGACTAATGCCTACGGGTGGCGGCAAGTCCATTACTTTCCAAGTCCCGGCACTTGCCAAAGAAGGAATGTGCCTGGTGATTACCCCCCTGATAGCCCTGATGAAAGACCAGGTACAGAATTTGAAGAAGCGGGGTATCAAGGCGCTTGCCATCTACTCCGGCATGAGCCGGCAGGACATCATCATCACCCTTGAAAACTGTATATTCGGCAACTATAAGTTCCTCTATATCTCACCCGAACGTCTGGATACGGAAATATTCCGCACCAAATTGCGGAAAATGCACATCAGCATGATTACGGTAGACGAAAGCCACTGCATCTCGCAATGGGGGTATGACTTCCGTCCCGCCTATCTGAAAATCGCAGAAATACGCGAACTGCTGCCGGATGTCCCCGTTCTGGCACTGACCGCCACTGCAACCCCCGAAGTGGTAAAGGATATCCAAGCCCGTTTGCATTTCCGTCACAAGAATGTATTCCGCATGAGCTTCGAGCGGAACAACCTCGCTTATATTGTTCGCAAAACAGAGAACAAGACTGCCGAACTGTTGCATATACTGCGCAGCATGCCCGGCAGTGCCATTGTATACGTACGCAACCGCCGCCGCACCAAGGAAATTACCGAACTGCTGAACAACGAGCACATCACAGCCGATTTCTACCATGCCGGACTGGACGATGCCACCAAAGACATCCGCCAGCACCGCTGGCAATCCGACGAGAGCCGTGTCATGGTGGCAACCAATGCTTTCGGCATGGGCATAGACAAACCGGACGTGCGCATCGTTATCCACATGGACCTGCCCGACTCCATAGAAGCCTACTTCCAGGAAGCCGGAAGAGCCGGACGTGACGGACAGAAGGCGTATGCCGTCATCCTATATGCCAAGTCGGACAAGACTACACTGCACAAACGTATCCCTGACACCTTTCCGGAGAAAGAATATATCAGAGACGTTTACGAACATCTCCAATACTATTATCAAATGGCAATGGGTGACGGGCTGGATTGCGTACGCGAATTCAATATCGAAGATTTCTGCCGTAAATTCAAGTACTTCCCCGTACCGGTGGACAGCGCTTTGCGAATCCTGACCCAGGCGGGCTATCTGGAGTACACTGCCGAACAGGACAGTACCTCACGCATCCTCTTCACCATACGCAGGGATGAACTCTACCGGCTGCGCGAAATGGGCGAAGACATGGACAGGCTCATACAAGCCGTGCTTCGTTCCTATACCGGAGTATTCACAGACTATACCTATATCAACGAAGATTCGCTTGCCATACGCACAGGACTTACCCGCCGGCAAATCTACGAAATGCTGGTTCACCTTGCCAAACTGCGCATCGTAAGCTATATTCCCCATAAAAAGACACCTTATATAATATACACGCGCGAACGCGTGGAAGCACAGCGCATCCATATTTCCCCGGAAGTATACGAACACCGGAAAGCACGCTATGAAACGCGCATCAATGCCATGCTCGATTACGTGACCAACGACACCGTATGCCGCAGCCGTATGCTGCTGGACTACTTCGGGGAGAGAAACGAACATAACTGCGGACAATGCGACACCTGTATCAGCCTGCGCAGCAAACCGGGAGCTTCTGAACAACCGGACCGGGAAACGCTTTGTGCAAAAGTATGCGGGATATTGTCCCGTGAATCCCTGACTCCCGCCGGCCTGCTCAAACAACTTCCAATGGACAAAGAGCTTCTGACCGAAATATTGCACCGGTTATCGGACGAAGGGAAAATTATTGCCGTCGACGGAATACTGCAAATCAGAAAATAAATCATTACTTTTGTACAGTGCATCAGCACACCAATCCAGTCAACCTATTAAAAACATAACTAAAACAACATCATAATCATGGGATTCTTTAAATCGTTCTTCTCCGGCAAGCCAGCAAATCCGGAAGAGGAAAAACAGAAAAACAATCAGAAGAACTTCGAGATATTCAAGTACGACGGTATGCGTGCCCAACGTATGGGACGTGCCGACTATGCCATCAAATGTTTCACCGAAGCCCTTGCGTTGCAAGAAGATTTCGAGACAATGGGCTACCTGGCACAAGTATACATCCAGTCCAACGAACTGGATGAAGCCCGCAAGCTTTTGGAAAGAATGATCCGAACAGAACCGGAGCATACCTCTACTTTACTCACCCTTGCCAACGTCTGCTACATGCAGGAGGACTATGCCGCCATGGCGGAAGCCGCCAAGAAAGCCATTGCCGTTGAAGAAGGCAATGCCATGGCGCACTATCTGCTGGGAAAAGCCGACAACGGCCAGAACGACGGCATCATGTGCATCGCCCACCTCACAAAAGCCATCGTACTCAAGGACGACTTCACCGAAGCCCGTCTGCTACGTGCCGAGGCTCTGACAAAGATGCAGCAGTACAAAGAGGCCATGGAAGACATCAACGCCATACTCGCCCAAGACCCGGACGATGAAAACGCCATACTGCTCCGCGGAAAGATAAAGGAAGCGACCGGTGCAGAAGCCGAAGCGGAAGCCGACTATCTTCATATAACGGAACTGAATCCGTTCAACGAACAGGCATTCCTCTATTTGGGACAGTTGTACATCGTCCAGAAAAAGCTGACCGAAGCCATCGCTTTGTTTGATGAAGCTATCGAGCTGAATCCCGACTTTGCCCAAGCATACCACGAACGCGGCCGCGCCAAACTGCTGAACGGCGACAAGGAAGGCTCCATGGAAGACATGAAACGCGGATTGGAGCTTAACCCGAAAGAGTTGCAGGATTTCAACGGACAATACGGCAATCTGCCGGGCAACAATACGACAAATGTATTAGGATTATAAAACATTATCTATAAAATGATGCAATTATCAAAAAAAACATTGGTTTTTATTTGCATCTAAAAGAAAAGTGTTACATTTGCCACATAATTCAAAACGAAAAGCAAGAATGAAATCATTTACTTATGCATATTACTTCTTTTTTTACTTTTACTTTAGCCGGAAAGTAGAGCGGGAGTTTGTATGTATCAAGTGACAGTGATGCTTAAGAACAGAATAGAGAACTAAGTAATATATAAAGTCCCGCTCCAGTGTATGGAAGCGGGATTTTTTTTGTAGCATAAATCAAGAAAAAGAGAGTCAGGAATGAAGAAGGTAGCCATTCAAGGAACATTAGGTTCGTATCACGACATTGCCGCACATAAATACTTCGAAGGAGAAGAAATACAGCTTATCTGCTGCGCCAGCTTCGAGGAGGTATTTGCTGCTGTCAAACAGGACAGTCAGACCATAGGCATGCTGGCAATAGAAAATACGATTGCAGGAAGCTTGCTGCACAACAATGAACTCCTGCGCCAAAGCGGCACACAGATTGTAGGCGAATACAAATTGCGCATCTCGCATAGCTTTGTTTGCCTGCCCGACGAGGATTGGGACGACATCACGGAAGTAAACTCCCACCCCATCGCCCTGATGCAGTGCCGTGAGTTCCTCGGACAGCATCCCCGCATCAAGGTAGTGGAAGGCGAGGACACCGCTCTCAGTGCGGAAATCATCAGGAAAGAAAACCTGAGAGGACATGCTGCCATTTGTTCCAAAGCCGCCGCCGAACGTTACGGCATGAAGGTGTTGCAGGAAGGTATCGAAACCAACAAACACAACTTCACCCGCTTTCTGGTTGTGGCAGACCCCTGGCAAGTGGACGAGCTGAGCCGCCACCGCAACAAGGAAGTGAACAAGGCAAGCATGGTATTCACGTTGCCGCATACCGAGGGAAGCCTTTCGCAAGTATTGTCCATCCTGTCTTTCTACCGCATCAACCTGACAAAGATACAGTCACTGCCCATCATCGGGCGCGAATGGGAATATCAATTCTATGTAGACGTAGTTTTCGACAATGTGCTGAAGTATAAACAATCTATCGTGGCTATCACCCCACTGACCAAAGAACTTAAAATATTGGGAGAATATGAAGACGGAAAATCAACTATCTAAAATAAAGCCGGCCGACCGGCTGGCAAGCGTAAGCGAATACTATTTCTCTAAAAAGCTGAAAGAAGTGGCACAGATGAACGCCGAAGGCAAGGATGTAATCAGCCTGGGCATCGGCAGTCCCGACATGCCCCCTTCGGAGAGTACCATACAGACACTTTGCGATGCGGCCCGCAACCCCGACGGACATGGCTACCAGCCTTATGTGGGTATTCCCGAACTGCGCCGCAGCTTTGCCGGCTGGTATAAGAAATGGTATGGCGTAGAGCTGGACCCGAATACAGAAATACAGCCGCTCATCGGTTCCAAAGAAGGTATCCTGCACGTTACGCTGGCTTTCGTCAACCCGGGCGAACAGGTGTTGGTTCCCAATCCCGGCTATCCCACCTATACTTCATTGAGCAGGATACTGGGTGCAGAGGTCGTAAACTATAACCTGAAAGAGGAGAACGGCTGGATGCCCGACTTCGACGAGCTGGAGAAGATGGATATGAGCCGCATAAAACTGATGTGGACCAACTACCCCAATATGCCGACAGGAGCGAACGCCACACCGGAACTGTACCGAAAATTGGTGGACTTTGCACGCCGCAAGGACATTGTCATCGTCAACGACAACCCGTACAGCTTTATTCTGAACGAACACCCTATCAGTATTCTCAGCATTCCGGGCGCGAAAGAGTGCTGCATCGAATTCAACTCCATGAGCAAGAGCCACAACATGCCGGGCTGGCGCATCGGTATGCTCGCCTCTAATGCAGACTTTGTACAATGGATACTGAAAGTGAAGAGCAACATAGACAGCGGTATGTTCCGTGCCATGCAACTTGCCGCAGCCAATGCCCTGGAAGCCGGTGAGGAATGGTACGAAGGCAATAACAAGAACTACCGCAACCGCCACCAACTGGCAGGAGAGATTATGCGTGAGCTGGGATGTACTTACGACGAGAACCAGGTAGGCATGTTCCTTTGGGGAAAGATACCCGACAGTTGCGCCGATGTAGAGGAACTGACCGAACGGGTATTGCACGAAGCGCACGTATTCATCACTCCGGGATTCATCTTCGGCAGCAACGGAAAGAGATATATCCGCATCTCGCTTTGCTGCAAGAACGACAAACTGGCGGAAGCGTTGAAACGCATCAAAGGAATGAGATAAATCATTACAGAAAAACAGCTTATTAATAAAACCGATTCATCCGCTTAATAAATCTCTTCAAGATTTTACTATAATTCTTGAAAAATTATAGTAAAATTCTACTCGAATTTATTAATAGCCTGAAAACCCGCTATAGGAAAGGGATGCAGAAGCGAGAGTAACGGTTTGGAAATATTTATACAACCGAATATAATTAAACAAATAAAGAATATGGAACTTGAATTAGAATCAATCTTGTTGCCGGGTATCGAGGAGAAGCGTCCTCTGGTTATTGCCGGTCCATGCAGTGCAGAGACGGAAGAACAAGTTATGGACACCGCCAGGCAATTGGCTGCCAAAGGTATGAAGATATTCCGCGCAGGCATCTGGAAACCCCGTACCAAACCGGGCGGTTTCGAGGGTGTAGGCGTAGAAGGGCTTGCCTGGCTTAAAGAGGTGAAGAAAGAAACAGGCATGTATGTATCCACCGAAGTGGCCACAGCCAAGCATGTGTACGAATGCCTGAAAGCCGGAATAGATATACTCTGGGTAGGTGCCCGCACTACCGCCAATCCTTTTGCCGTACAGGAAATAGCAGATGCCCTGAAAGGCGTGGATATCCCGGTCTTGGTAAAAAACCCCGTAAATCCGGATCTGGAATTATGGATAGGCGCCATGGAGCGCATCAATAATGCCGGATTGAAACGCCTGGGAGCCATTCACCGCGGTTTCAGCAGCTACGACAAGAAACTCTACCGCAACCTGCCGCAATGGCATATTCCCATCGAACTGCGTCGCCGCATTCCAAACCTGCCCATCATCTGCGACCCCAGTCATATCGGCGGAAAACGCGAGTTGGTTGCCCCGCTTTGCCAGCAGGCTATGGACCTGGGCTTCAATGGTCTGATTGTGGAAAGCCATTGCAACCCGGACTGCGCATGGAGCGATGCCGCCCAACAGGTTACGCCGGATGTATTGGACTACATTCTCAACCTGCTCGTTATCCGCAAGGAGACACAAAGCACCGAAAACCTCAGCGAATTGCGTAAGCAGATTGACGAATGCGACAATAACCTTATCCAGGAACTGGCCAAAAGGATGCGTATAGCCCGTGAAATCGGCACCTACAAAAAGGAACACGATATGACGATTCTGCAAACGGGACGCTATAACGAGATTCTCGAAAAACGCGGCTCGCAGGGTTCGCTCTGCGGCATGGATTCCGAGTTTATCAAGAAAGTGTTTGAAGCGATACACGAGGAGAGTGTGAGACAACAAATGGAAATAATCAATAAGTGATAATTTCGTAGATTGAGGGTAGAAGCAAATAGTAAGTGGATTGTAGTTTTGACATACCTTCGGTTTTTATAACAGTCAGAAAATTATGCGAATATTAATACTCGGAGCCGGCAAAATGGGCTCCTTCTTCACAGATATTTTAAGTTTTCAACACGAGACGGCCGTGTTCGACGTCAATCCGCACCAACTGCGTTTCGTCTATAACACCTACCGTTTCACCACGCTGGAAGAAATCAAGGAATTTGAACCGGAACTGGTAATCAATGCCGCTACGGTAAAATATACTCTGGAAGCTTTCCGGCAGGTGTTGCCTGTGCTTCCCAAAGACTGCATCATCAGCGACATCGCTTCGGTAAAGACCGGACTGAAAAAATTCTACGAAGAAAGCGGTTTCCGTTATGTGTCGACACATCCTATGTTCGGCCCTACTTTTGCCAGTCTGAGCAACTTGAATACAGAAAATGCCATCATCATCAGCGAGGGTGACCATTTGGGCAAAATCTTCTTTAAAGATTTATACCAGACCATGAAGCTCAATATCTTTGAGTACACCTTCGACGAGCATGATGAAACGGTGGCCTACTCCTTGTCCATTCCGTTTGTTTCGACTTTCGTGTTTGCAGCAGTCATGAAGCATCAGGAAGCTCCGGGAACTACATTCAAGAAACACATGGCCATTGCCAAAGGCCTGTTAAGCGAGGACGATTATCTGTTACAGGAGATTTTGTTCAATCCCCGCACCCCCTCACAAGTAGAGAATATACGTCTGGAACTGAAACAACTACTGGAGATTATCACCAACAAGGATGCGGAAGGAATGAAGAAGTATCTGACGAAGATCAGAGAAAAAATTAAGTAATTAGTGATTAGGGGTTAGTGATTAGCGATTAGTACCATGCGGCATAATAGTGCAGCCTGCTAATCGCTAATCACTAACCCCTAATCGCTAATCACTAACCTCTATTTTTTTTGCAGAGGCTGATTTTATGTGTAACTTTGTGCTCGAATCATGATAGACCAACCCACCATAGACAGAATTCTGGATGCGGCACAAATCGTTGATGTCGTGTCAGACTTCGTCACGCTGCGGAAACGCGGAGTGAACTATGTAGGTCTGTGCCCGTTCCACGACGATAAGACCCCGTCGTTCTACGTATCGCCAGCCAAGGGACTGTGCAAATGCTTTGCCTGCGGCAAGGGCGGCAATGTAGTGCACTTCATTATGGAGCACGAACAGATGTCCTATCCTGAGGCACTGAAATACCTTGCCAAGAAATACGGCATCGAGGTCAAGGAACGGGAGCTGTCCAACGAGGAAAAGCTCGTTCAGAGCGAGCGCGAAAGCCTTTTCATCGTCAACCAGTTTGCCCGCGACTATTTCCAGAATATCCTGCATAACCATGTAGACGGACGCAGCATCGGTATGGCTTATTTCCGTAACCGCGGATTCCGGGATGACATCATCGAAAAATTCCAGTTGGGATACTGTACCGAAAGCCATAATGCCATGGCGGAAGAAGCCTTGAAGAAAGGATATAAGAAAGAATTTCTCGTCAAGACCGGACTCTGCTACGAAACGGACGACCACCAACTGCGCGACCGTTTTTGGGGACGCGTAATCTTTCCCGTACATACCTTATCGGGTAAAGTGGTGGCTTTCGGCGGCCGTGTACTTGCCAGTGCCACAAAAGGAGTCAAGGTGAAGTATGTCAACTCTCCCGAATCGGCAATCTATCATAAAAGCAACGAACTGTACGGTATCTATTTCGCCAAGCAGGCTATTGTGAAGCAAGACCGTTGCTTCCTGGTGGAAGGCTATACGGACGTCATATCCATGCACCAGTCCGGTATAGAAAATGTGGTGGCCTCTTCGGGCACTGCGCTGACACCGGGGCAAATCCGTCTGATTCACCGCTTCACCAACAACATGACCGTATTGTACGACGGGGATGCAGCCGGTATCAAGGCTTCTATCCGGGGGATCGACATGCTGCTGGAAGAAGGCATGAACATTAAAGTGTGCCTCCTGCCCGACGGAGACGACCCGGACTCTTTTGCCCGCAAACATAACTCGACCGAGTTCCAGCAATTCATACAGGAGCATGAAACAGACTTTATACGTTTCAAAACCAACCTGCTGCTGGAAGATGCAGGCAAAGACCCGATTAAACGTGCCGAACTAATCGGTAATCTTGTACAAAGCATCTCGGTCATCCCCGAAGCGATTGTGCGCGATGTGTACATCAAAGAGTGCGCCCAGCTATTGCGGGTGGAAGACAAACTGTTGGTTTCCGAAGTTGCCAAACGGCGTGAGATGCAGGCTGAAAAGCGTGCCGAACAGGCAGAACGGGAACGTAGAAACGCCGGCAGACAGGCAGAAAGCACACAGAATGTAACAGGCGCCGAAAGTTCGACTCCCGCTGCCCCGACAACGGCAGACGCAACCCCAACTGCCGCCGGAGAAGTTCCCGGACACAATGCAGATGCACCGTTCCCGCCGGAAGACAGCTATATATCCTTTATTCCGCAAGAAGGGAAAGAAGGACAGGAATTCTATAAATACGAACGGCTGATTCTTCAAATGATTGTGCGCTATGGCGAAAAAGTGATGTGCAATGTAACCAATGAAGAAGGGCAGGAAATACCGGTGAGCGTAATTGAATATGTCGTCAGCGACCTGAAGCAAGATGAGTTGTCATTCCACAACCCGCTGCACCGCCAAATACTGACCGAAGCCGCCGCGCATATCCATGACGCCGGATTTACAGCCGAACGTTATTTTCTGGCTTATCCGGACCCTGCCATCAGCAAACTGAGCGTGGAACTTATCAGCAACCGTTACCAGCTGAGCAAATACCATTCAAAAAGCCAGAAGATAGTAACCGATGAAGAACGTCTTTACGAGCTGGTTCCGGCATTAATGATAAACTTCAAGTATGCCATTGTCAGCGAAGAGCTAAAGCACATGATGTCTGCCCTGCAAGACCCTGCCATCGCCAACGACGAAGAGAAATGCAACGCCATCATGAAACGCTACAGCGAAATGCGCGAAGTGCAGAGTATTATGGCAAAACGGTTGGGAGACCGGGTGGTGCTCCCCTGATATTAAGAAGTGTGGCGGATGAGGTTCATAAACTCTTCACGCGTCTTAGCCTGATTGAAAGCCCCCGTAAAGTCGGAAGTGGTGGTTATTGAATTCTGCTTCTCCACGCCGCGCATCTGCATGCACATGTGTTTCGCCTCTACCACGACCATCACGCCTAAAGGATTCAACGTTTCCTGAATACACTCCTTTATTTGGAGCGTCATACGTTCCTGTACTTGCAAGCGGTGAGAGAAGATATCCACCACACGGGCAATCTTGCTCAAACCTGTAATGTAACCGTTGGGAATATAAGCCACGTGCGCCTTGCCGTAGAAAGGCAGCATATGGTGTTCACAGAGAGAAAAGAAATCAATGTCTTTCACAATCACCATCTGATTATAATCTTCCTTGAACTTGGCGGAGCGGAGTACTTCGTGCGGGTCCATAGAGTACCCCTTAGTCAGTGCCAGCATGGCTTTGGCTACCCGTTCCGGTGTTTTCAGCAACCCTTCACGCTCAGGGTCTTCACCTAACAAAGTCAATATATGATGATAATGTTCTTTCAGTTCGTCCAATGAAGGAGATACAATTTCTTCTTTTCCTAACATGAGAAAGTGAGGGGGATAATTATGAGTTATGAATTAAAGGGAGATATTTATCTGATCTTTCACGATAGACACTTCCTTGAAAGCACCGGTGGCACGCAGTTGGCGCATCATGGCATCCGCTTCCTCAATGCTGCGGAAGTCGCCTGCACGGCACAACCAGCGGGGCGGGTTGAAAGATGTATAAACGGGAAGGTCAGGAAAACGCTCTTTTATATTGGAAGCCACCGAATAGGCTTCATTCTTGGCCTGACGGGTGTTATTTCCGGCATATACCTGTACGCGATAGCCCGAACTTTTAATCACTTTCCGGTCGTCCGAACCGGTAGGGATATACTCCGAACCTATCAGTGCCCCGATACGGGCATCCTGATGAATGGACACTTTACCCTGCCCCGGCACATTACGTTCCAGACTCTTTACGATGTTATTCTGCGCCACAGATATAGCGGCAAAGGCAAAACATGCAATTAAAAGCAAACCGAGTTTCTTCATAAAAGAGTGTTTTATACAGTTTTAAAAACAAGCTTTAAACATGAAGAGTCGGAAGTTGGCCTTCCTTTGGATACGGCAACTTCCGGCTCTCTGTTATTAATTAAAAGCGTCGATGATACCCTTGAAGTCAGCAACCTTCAAAGCAGCACCACCAATCAGACCACCGTCTACATCAGGATTTGCAAACAGTTCCTTTGCATTGGAAGGCTTGCAGCTACCACCGTAAAGGATAGAGCAGTTTTCAGCGATTTCCTTGCCATACTTCTCGGCAACGGCAGAACGGATGAAAGCATGGATTTCCTGTGCCTGTGCCGGAGTAGCAGTCTTGCCTGTACCGATGGCCCAAACCGGTTCGTAAGCCAGGATAATCTTGGAAAAATCTTCGGCAGACAGAGAGAATACAGATGCCAACTGAGCGGCAACCACTTCATTCTGCTTGTTAGCTTCACGTTCTTCCAGCACTTCACCGATACAGAAAATCGGAGTCAGACCGTTGGCCAAAGCCAATTTTACTTTTTCTTCCAGGATTTCCACTGTTTCACCGTAATAAGCACGACGTTCCGAGTGACCGAGGATTACATACTTGGCACCGGTAGAAGCAACCATAGCGGCTGATACCTCACCTGTATATGCACCAGATTCCTTATCTGCACAGTTTTCTGCACCTACACCGATTTTGGCAGCATCTACCAGCGGAGTAACAGATGCCAGGTGAATAAACGGAGTACAGATGATTACATCACAATTAGGCTTTTCGTTAGCCAACGCTTCATTCAGTTCTTTTGCAAGAGCAATACCCTCCTGAAGGGTTTTGTTCATTTTCCAGTTTCCTGCAACAATGTTTTTTCTCATTTTGTTTTAATTATTAAAAGGGTTAATATATCTGCTATTCAAAGATTTACAATTTGTCATTCTCCTGATTGTCCGCGGATTGGGCGGCTTGCCGCTCCCTGCTTTTTCTTTCTCTCCGCTTGATTATCAGAATATCAATGCCGACAACCAGCGTCAAAGGTACGATAAACCACAATAATACGTAGCCAATGGTGTGCAATTTATTTTCCTGTTTCTGCTGTCCCAACTCTAATTTATCCAGACTATCGTTCAGTACATATTCATCGGGAAGTTGGTTATCGCTCCATTTATTCAGGATTGTACCGTCTTTTATCAGCAGCAGGCCGGGATTGGAACGGATAATCGTTTTCAGGGTAATATCATCCATCTGGCAGAACGGGTATTCCGCACCGGTTCTTTCACGCCACATCTCAATTTCTTCATCCGGTGAGGAAGTCAGCGCATAAAAACCGTAGCCGTGCTCCACACTGTAATCATAGATTTCATTGATAAGGTCGATATTGCTATCGTCCGCTTCCTCTATCCGGTGGGCTACCAATAAAAAGGTATATCCTTTGTCGGTCAGTACACTGTCGGTTATATCTTCACCCGTGCCCAGGCTTATCATGGAGAAATCATGAATGGGTGGTTCATAGCCTTTTTCTTTCAAAACGGTACGCGTTTCGACAAAAGTCCATGTGCTGTCCGGATAATTATCCAATGTAAACTCCTGTTGCCTGCCGTCTTTCTCCAATACAAAGCGGCTCTCGAATACACTCGGTTTCGCACCTTCGGGAATCTCCATACCCGCCTTTATATCCGCTCCGATCTTATAAGGGCGGAAGTCCAGTACCGGCAGATATTCCAAGCAATAAAAAGAAAGTGCAAAGACAAACAAAAGCGTGTATAAGGATACCATCCATTCTATCTTCAGCGTAACGAAGCGGAACATGAGTTTCCGCTCCCGGAATACCGCTATCGCCGCAATCAGCAATACGATGTTCTTCCCGAATGTCTGCCAGTTCGTCAACACCCACGCATCGCCAAAGCATCCGCAATCGGATACGGGATTTGCCAAAGCAAGATACAAGGTCAACGGAGTCATTACGCTCATCAGGAGAAACGCCAAGGTCGACGCAATCTTCCGGCGTACACCGAAAAAGAGGAAAACTCCTACACAGAACTCTGCAGATGACAGAATGATGGCAAAAAGTAACGGCAGGTATGTAGGAAACCATGAAATTATGCCGAATGCCGCCAGATAATCCTGAATCTTATAAAATGAACCGAGCGGATCGACAGCCTTCACAAATCCGGAGAAGATAAACAACGTTGCCAGCAAAAAGCGGCAGGTATTTACCCAAACGAGCTTTATAATATGTTTTTTCTCAGTCTCCAAACTCTATCTTAATCAAACCAAATACGGAATAATTAATCATGTCCATATAGTTGGCATCGACACCTTCCGAAACCAGTGTCTGGCCGGACAGACTTTCAATTTGCTTTGTACGGTATATCTTCATCAATATCAAGTCCGTATACGAACTGATACGCATACTGCGCCAAGCCTCATCGTAATCATGATTCTTGGCAAGCATCAATTCCAGCGATTCTTTCGCATATTTGTCATACAGAACCATTGCCTCTTCGTTCGTCATATCCGCAGATTCGGCATATCCCAACTCCAGTTGTATCAAACCGATAATACCGTAGTTGACAATCGCAATGAACTCCGAACGGATACCTTCGTCCACCAAAGTCACGCCTTTAGTCTCAATGCTCCGAATACGATTGGCCTTAATGAATATCTGGTCGGTTACGGAAGCCGGACGAAGAATACGCCATGCAGGACCGTAATCATGAAGTTTCTTGGAGAACAGGTCACGGCAAATGGCGATGACATGCTCAAATTGTTGCTTGGTATCTTTCATATCCTTACAAATAGGCTGCAAATTTAGGAATAATTAAAGAGAAAAGAAAAGAGGGCACTCTAAATTATATTAAAGTGCCCTCTCCTATAGAGATTGTTTACGTTTAGAGAGTATTTCCGTTTTATGAGCAACGCAATACTTGTCCCGGGCGGAGAATTGTTCTCCGGGTAATGCGGTTCAGCTTGCAAAGCTTGTCGATGCTTGTACCCTGACGGGATGCAATCTTGGATAAAGTATCGCCTTTCTTCACCTTATAGAACAGACCTTCACCCGATGCCATACTGCGAGCTGTACCGGAAGTGCCTTTGGTCTTACGGAACGTATAAGAATCGGCAACAATATCCTGCTTTTCAAAATCGAACATCAATGCAGGGTTAATAGGAATTCCCAAGAAACGGGTTTCAAAGTGCAGGTGAGAGCCGGTAGAACGTCCGGTATTACCGCCCAGTGCAATAGGCTCACCGGCCTTTACCAACTGGTTTATATCAACCAATTGCTTGGACAAATGCCCATAGACCGTTTCCAAACCGTTATCATGACGGATAACGACATATTTACCATATCCGCGACGGCCCTGATTCTTAACGATACGTACCTTACCGTCAAACGCGGCACGGATTGTATCGCCTACATATACTTTAATATCCAAACCGTAATGCGCTCTTCTTCTGCGAGGGCGATAACCGAATACGTCAGTGATACGGGTATGTTCGGTAGGCATGCAAAAGCCTTTCAAATCAAAAGTATAACTTTCCGGCACGATAGCATTGCCATAAGCCCGCACAAATTCATTGTTCCAACTCGGATACAAATCCAACCCCGGATACAAAGACTGTTCCGCACGGATTTGTTTCTGCAAAGCCAATGAATCTACGCTTTTAAGTTTTCTGTCAATGGGAGCTTGGCGGGCAATCAGGTCCTGCGAGAAAGAGTTCAGGCTGACCATTGCCGTTGCTGCTAATAAAGCCGTTCTAATCCAATTAAAATTCATTCCGTTTCGTCATTCATTTCGATATCCGCAGAGCATATCCGGTGAATCAACCGCACCCTGTTTTACGCGAATATCCAGATTATTTTCAAAAATTCTTCCAAAGGTAACATTTCTCTCTGAAAAGGCGTTTGTGTCGTTAACTATTTTTTTGAAGCCACAAAAGTAAAAGCCACGAATAATAGCTAATAAATAACTAACAACAAGCCAATTACACCACAAACATGTTTAACAACATAAACATACAAATAAAGCGTATGTTTAACCGTTTTTCAGCTTATGGCCGCCCAATTAACGTTTGTCTTTCGCAAGGCTTTCAACTGTCGCCACAATATTTCATTTTCAGGAAGGGAGCCATTCGGGTCCTTATCGACAATGGTCTGGGCTACTTCACGGACGTATTGCAGAAGCTGTCCGTCGCGGGCTATATCCGCTATTTTCAAATCAAAAGCAATGCCGCTCTGCTGGGTTCCTTCCAAATCACCCGGCCCGCGAAGTTTCAAATCAGCTTCGGCTATCTCGAAACCATCGTTCGTGCGTACCATAATCTCCAGACGTTTCCGGGTATCTTCCGCCAATTTATAACCGGTCACCAGAATACAATAAGACTGGTCGGCTCCGCGCCCTACACGACCACGGAGCTGATGAAGCTGGGAAAGTCCGAAACGTTCGGCATTCTCTATTATCATCACGGAAGCGTTAGGTACATTCACACCGACTTCAATAACCGTGGTGGCAACCATTATCTGCGCCTCGCCGGAAACGAACAACTGCATTTGCGCATCCTTTTCGGCAGGTTTCATTTTCCCGTGCACCTTGCAAACCCTACAATCGGGAAACTCCTCACAGATATGCAGATAGCCTTCTTCCAGGTTCTTGAGGTCAATCTTTTCGCTCTCCTTGATTAAGGGATAAACGATATAGACCTGACGTCCTTCGTCAATCTGTTTGCGCACGGAACGATACAGGCTTACGCGATGGCTGTCGAACTGATGAATGGTAGCAATCGGCTTTCTTCCCGGCGGAAGCTCATCAATGACCGATACATCCAGATCGCCATAAAGCGTCATTGCCAGAGTCCGCGGTATGGGAGTCGCGGTCATGACCAAAATATGAGGCGGCTGTACGCTTTTTGTCCACAAACGGGCACGCTGGGCTACGCCGAAACGGTGCTGCTCGTCGATGACAACCAGTCCCAATGATGCAAAGTTCACGGTATCTTCAATGACGGCGTGCGTACCGATAAGTATCTGTACATCTCCTGTCAGCAGGCCGGAAAGAATGGCCTCCCTCCGTTTGCCTTTGACTGAACCGGTCAACAGTTCAACCCGTACATCCATTCCGTACAATAGTTCGCGAATCGTTTCGTAATGTTGGTTTGCCAATATTTCGGTAGGCGCCATCATACATGCCTGATAACCGTTATCAAGCGCAATCAGCATACTCATCAACGCCACCAATGTCTTTCCGCTCCCCACATCTCCCTGCAAAAGACGGTTCATCTGCCTGCCCGCACCCAAGTCCCGGCGTATCTCCTTCAACACGCGTTTCTGAGCGTTCGTCAACTCAAAAGGAAGATTGCGGGAATAAAAGCCATTGAATATATCCCCCACTTTCTCAAAAACATACCCCCGGTATTTGCGCTGCCTGTCTTTGGCATAACGCAGTATGTTCAACTGGACATAGAACAGTTCCTCGAATTTCAGGCGGTACTCCGCTTTTCGCAGCACATCCGGACCGGACGGGAAATGGATATTCATCAAAGCATCCGTCAGCGGCATCAGATGGTGCTCTGCCAGCAGGGCGGGAGAAAGCGTTTCGGGCAGAGGTTCGTTCAACTGTCCGACGAGGCTTTTCATCATCTTCTCGATGGCGTGCGAGTTGAGCGAGCTTCGCTTCATCTTCTCCGTCGTATTGTAATAGGGCTGCAACCCCATGGCAGAGAGCTTCAGTTCGGAAGCCGGGTCTATGTCCGGATGCGCAATGTTTATCCTGCCGTTAAACACCGTAGGCTTGCCGAATACGATATATTCCTGATGAACCTTGTACTTTCCTATCAGATATTTGATGCCTTGAAACCAAATCAGGTCGACTATCCCCGTACTGTCCGAGAAGTGAGCTATCAGCCGCCGTTGTCGTCCTTCACCCGCCGTTTCAAAGCCTAAGATTTCACCTTTCAACTGGATATAAGGCATCGCACCGTCTATTTCACGGATGCGATAGATGCGGCTGCGGTCTACGTATTTATAAGGAAAATAATACAATAAATCATGGAAGGAAAAGATGCCCAATTCCTTATTGAGCACCGAAGCACGCTGCGGCCCGACGCCCGACAGATATTTTATGTCACGCGTAGTTAAATCGAACATGAGTCCAAAAGGGCGGCAGCTATTTTCAAATCAAAGGGAGTGGTTATCTTTATGTTTTCCCGGTTACCTTCCGTCAGATAAACGGGCTTGCCCAATGCCTCGACCACCGAGGCATCATCCGTAAAATGCGAAGTATAAGGCTGCTCATAAGCCTGTTTCAGCAAATCCGCATCAAACACCTGCGGAGTCTGTACCAGCTTGTATGCGTCGCGGCTGACAGTTTCACTTCCTTCGCCAACCAAATGACGCACCGTCTCCACCACATCCGTCACAGGAATCACCGCCTGCTTCCCGGCAGCCAGGGAGTAACAACGGGCTATAACCTCCTGAGCCACAAAAGGGCGTACCCCGTCATGCACTCCGACCAAGCCCGGTGTTGTAACAAATGCCAGTCCGTTCTTCACCGAATGGAAGCGTGTTTCTCCGCCGTCTGCGATTTGATGAGGGATTGAAAAACCATGTTTCCGGCACAACTCATTCCAGTAAGCCTGCTGGTTGCATGGAAGCACCAATATTATCCGTATCTCCGGGCTATACGCATAAAAGGCCTCTATGGTACGCATCAATACAGGCTTTCCCCCTATCGGAAGAAATTGTTTGGGAAGTTCGCATCCCATGCGCAAACCTTTACCGCCGGCTACAATCAGAACATACTTCATTGGATTCACACAGCCTCTTCATAATTTACAATCAGACAATCATCGCCTCTTTCAATTCGGCAACTTTATCCTTGCCCTGCAGCAATTCCACTACCGCCAAAGCAAACTCCATGGCAGCGCCCGGACCTTTTCCTGTAATGACATTGCCGTCTTTTTCCACCATCGCTCCGGTGCAGTCGGCACCCTCCAGATATTGTTCAAAACCCGGATAGCAAGTAGCTTTCTTACCTTTCAACAGTCCCAGTTTGCCAAGCACCATAGGAGCGGCGCAAATGGCTGCAATCGGTTTGTTTTCTTCGGCAAAGCGTAAAATCAGTCTGCGTAAGTCATCGCACTTCTCCAAAGTGACCGCACCCGGCATGCCGCCCGGAAGCAATATCAAATCAGCGTCGAAAAAGTCACAGTTCACGATATTCTTGTCACAAAGCACCGGTACGCCATGAGCACCCTTCACAATCTCATCAGGAGTAACCGTAATCATTTCCACATTCAACCCCGCACGTCTCATTACATCGACCGAAGTGAAAGCCTCTATTTCTTCAAAACCGTCTGCAAAAAACACATAAACTGTACCCATAATAGTTTCTCCTCTTATTTTAGATTAAAATAATATGTAATCGTTCCCGTCTGGTTACTCAATCCGCTTACCGTATTGAACCTCGCTTTCTTCGCCGCGTCTTCGGCAGCTTTCCGCAAGGCGGGGTTTACGGTATTCGTCTGGCGGTTGATGCTGGTGCCGATAACCTGCCCGGCTGGATTTACGGTAATGGTAACCACCACTTTTCCCTCATCCTGCACATTATATACGGGACGCGGCAATCCGCCCTCGCCTATGGAGCGTCCGCCAAGGTTAAAGGTCCCGTATCCGCCGGTCCCGGCAGTTGCCCCTTCCGAAGAGTTTCCCGTAGGACTTCCCTGCACACCGGTTCCTTCCGTAGCACCCTTGCTGCCCATTTGCGCACCTTTGCCGAAAGCTCCCGCTACACGTTTGCGGGCAGCTTCTTCGGCTGCCTTCCGTTCACGCTCCGCTTTTTCCGCAGCCAGCTTACGCGCCTCTTCGGCTTTCTCGGCAGCGCTCTTTTCGGGTTTCTTCACCTCTTTCTTCTTTTCTTCCGCCTTAGGCTTTATGGCAACGGTTTCTTCATCTTCCTGCGTCAGCATCTCCTGCTCCGCCTCTTCCGGCATTTCCGGAGCGGCCTCTTCCGGCATCGTCTCCACTTCAACCAAAGAAGGGTCGGCAGCCCCCCACGCATCGGGCGTTTCTCCCATCATCACGGGCACACCGCCTTCCTCCGACTGTTCGGGCAAGGTAAATCCCACCAGTATCAAAAGGGCAATGACAACAACGTGCACCAACAGCGCACCTGCCAATCCTATATATTTTCCTTTCTTCTTCCGATTCACCGTTCCGATTTACGATTTAGCTATTTACGGTTGACACCGTTTACTTATTCTCAGGCGGGCGTGTAGCCAGCACCATCTTGAAATGATTCTCATTAGCGATATTCAGCACCTTCACAATTTCCCGATAGGGGACGGACTCATCGGCATACAATGCCACATACATTTCGGGCTCTTTCGCTGCGCACGATTGCAGAAAAGGAGTCAGCTCGTCCAAAGCCAGCGCCTGTTCCTTATCATTACCGAAAGCGGCATAGTAGTTCAAGTCCTTATCAATGATAACCCTTGTCAGCGGCTTGGCGGATGTCTGCTGTTTTCCCTGCGGAAGCAATACCTTGATTGCATTCGGTGATACTACCGTAGAAGTAATCATAAAGAAAATCAACAGCAGGAATATAACATCCGTCATGGACGCCATACTGAAATTGGGTGATATTTTTGCTCTACGTTGTAACACGGTCGTTGTTTCTGATTTATGAATTATGATTTACTTGGCAGGCTCGTTCAGCAAGTCCATGAAAGCCATTGTCTTGGCTTCCATTTTATTTACCACACCGTCCACCAGCGTCACCAGGTAATTGTAGGCGAACATGGCGATGATGCCCACAATCAGACCGCCTACCGTAGTAATCATAGCCTCGTATATACCGCCGGAAAGCAGGGTGATGTCGATATTGTTACCGGCATTCGCCATTTCAAAGAAAGCACGCACCATACCGGTCACCGTACCCAGGAAACCAATCATCGGAGCGCCGCCCGAAATGGTAGCCATGATGGTCAGCCCCTTTTCCAGTTTCGCCACTTCGATGTTGCCGACATTCTCTATGGCTGCCTGCACATCATTCACCGGGCGTCCCAACCGGCTGATACCTTTCTCTATCATCCGTGCCGAAGGCGTATCCACACTGCGGCAATAGGCAATGGCGGCCTTAATCTCACCACCCAGAATATAATCCTTGATCTTATCCATAAACATAGGGTCTTCCTTGCCCGCCTTACGGATAACGTAATTGCGCTCAAACAGAATATAGAAGCACACTACGGAGAGTACTCCGAGCACTACCATAATCCAACCACCCTTGACAGCCATGCTCCACAGGTTCATTTCATCGGGAGCGGCAATGGGAGTAAGTACCGGATTGGCGCCGGCAACAGAATCGGCCAACGCCGGAGCCACTTGGGCCAATAACAACATAAGATTCATCAGCGGAGACAGTTTTTATATTCCTGAATGGTACGTTCCAATCCCAGATACAAAGCATCGCTAATCAGCGCATGACCGATAGAGACCTCATCCAGCCAGGGTATGTTTTTATAGAAATAATTCAGATTTTCCAGACTCAGGTCATGGCCTGCATTCAGTCCCAGTCCCAGGCTGCGCGCCGTTCTGGCTGCTTCCACAAAAGGAGCTACCGCAGCTTCCGGATTTTTAGGGAATGCCGTAGCATAGGGCTCGGTATAGAGTTCCACCCGGTCGGCACCGGCTTTGGCGGCATACTCTATCATCTCTGCATCGGTAGACACGAATACCGACGTACGGATACCGGCGGTATTGAACGCTTCCAGCACTTCGGTCAGAAACTCCAGATTGGCTTTCGTGTCCCAGCCGGAGTTGGAAGTCAACTGAGTGGGGCTATCCGGAACCAACGTTACCTGATGCGGTTTCACTTTCAGCACCAAGTCGATAAATTCGGGTGCGGGATATCCCTCTATATTAAACTCCGTGCGCAACAGCGGACGCAGGTCGTAAACATCGCTCTTACGGATATGTCTTTCATCGGGACGCGGATGCACCGTTATACCGTCGGCTCCAAAACTCTCGCAATCCAACGCCACTTTTACAACATTAGGCACATTTCCTCCACGTGCGTTACGCAATGTCGCTACTTTATTAATATTTACACTTAATCTAGTCATAATTCGGCTTATAGTTTGGGGCAAAAGTACAAATAATAGCAATATGTTGGCAGCATTCTGAGAAAAAAACTATTTTTGCATCTTACAAAAACAGAAAACAATTATGAAATTTGCCATATTCGGAAATACCTACCAGGCGAAAAAGTCATCGCATGCCGAAAATCTTTTCCGCCTGCTGGCTCAGCATCAGGCACAACTCTGTGTCTGCCGCGAGTTCTATAATTTCCTGACTTCCGACCTACACCTCAACATTCCGCCCGCCGAATTGTTCGACGGTGACGATTTCCGCGCCGATATGGTTATCAGCATCGGCGGTGACGGCACGTTTTTGAAAGCTGCCAGCCGTGTAGGCAAGAAAAACATTCCTATTCTGGGCATCAATACGGGACGCCTCGGCTTTCTGGCCGACATATCGCCCGAAGAAATGGAAGAAACGATTGACGAAATCTACAACAACCACTATAAAGTAGAGGAGCGCAGCGTATTGCAGTTGAAATGCGATGATGAAAAACTGATGGAATATCCGTACGCCCTCAATGAAATAGCCGTACTGAAACGCGACAGTTCGTCCATGATAAGCATCCATACCGCCATCAACGGAGCACACCTCACCACTTATCAGGCCGACGGACTGGTCATTGCCACCCCTACCGGTTCCACCGCCTATTCGCTAAGTGTGGGCGGCCCGGTCATTGTGCCTCACAGCAAGACCATCGCCATCACTCCCGTTGCCCCTCACAGCCTGAATGTACGTCCCATTGTCATCTGCGACGACTGGGAAATCACGCTCGATGTAGAAAGCCGTAGCCACAACTTCCTCGTAGCCGTCGACGGACGGAGCGAATCGTGCAAGGAGACTACGCGGCTCACTATTTCACGTGCGGACTATTCCATAAAGGTAGTGAAACGTTTCAATCACATCTTTTTCGATACGTTGCGGAATAAGATGATGTGGGGAGCAGATGTGAGATAACTCCCACGAGGGTATGTCCAAAGATAGTAAAAACACAAAAGCCCCGCAACTTTCCCTTTCCGGCAAAAGTCTGCGAGGCTTTACTTATTATATTCCAGGTCGTCTCCCGATTAGAGAGCGCCTACTTCTTTCAGAGCAGCATTTGTCTTGTGAACGGCAGCGGCGCTGGCAGCGAATTTAGCTTTTTCGTCAGCGTTCAGTTCCAGTTCAACAATCTTTTCGATACCGTTCTTACCAAGGATAACGGGAACACCGATGCAGATATCCGATTCGCCGTATTCACCTTCCAGATATACCGAGCAAGGAATCATCTTCTTCTGGTTGTGGATGATGGATTCAACCACATAAGCACCTGCCGCACCCGGAGCATACCATGCAGAAGTACCCAGCAACTTAGTCAGCGTAGCGCCGCCTACCATAGTGGAAGCAACTACTTCATCCAGTTTTTCCGCGCTCAACAGCGTGCTTACCGGCTGGCCTTTGTACGTAGCCAGACGAGCCAGAGGAATCATGGTAGTATCACCGTGACCGCCGATAACCATACCTTCTACTTCGTTGGCATTGCAGCCCAAAGCCTGAGACAGGAAGTATTTGAAACGAGAGCTGTCCAAAGCGCCGCCCATACCGATGATACGGTTCTTGGGGATACCCAGAGATTTCAAAGACAGATAAGTCATAGTGTCCATCGGGTTGGAGATAACCACGAGGATAGCGTTGGGAGAATATTTCAGAATGTTCTGCGCAACCGACTTAACGATGCCTGCATTCACACCAATCAACTCTTCGCGGGTCATACCCGGCTTACGGGGAATACCGGAAGTGATTACCACAACATCGGAGTTAGCAGTCTTCTCATAATCGTTGGTACAACCTACAACAGTGGTATCGAAGCCCAACAGTTGAGCAGTCTGCATCATATCCATTGCTTTACCCTCTGAAACGCCTTCTTTAACATCCAGCATTACCACTTCGTCAGCCACTTCATTAAAGGCTAACACATTAGCGCATGTAGCACCTACGTTACCTGCACCTACTACGGTTACTTTTGACATAATTTCTAAAGTTTTTGTTTATTAGTGTTCTATAAAGTTGCTACAAAAATACAACGACATTCCTGATTAAAGAAATATTTCCGTAATAATTTTAGTTAAATGAAGAATTTGATTGGGGTTAGTGATCAGTGATTGGTGATTAATGATTATTTTTGCGGCGATTTACGATTATAGAGGGAAGCATCCGTCTGTCAATCACCAATCATTAACCACTAAACACTATCAAAATGGCCAACAAGAAAAATACGCTTCAGGTTGTTGTCGGAAGCATTCTGATACTATTATTAATAGGTGTTACCGTATTGCTGATTTCAGAAAAACGCGCCAACAACGAGTTGGTGCAGGAATTCAACCTGGAAAAGGAAGACCTGGAAAACCAGTACACCGACTTCGCCAAGCAGTACGATGAATTGAAGCTCACCGTATCCAACGACTCCCTTTCCGTCCTTCTGGAGCAGGAACAACTGAAAACGCAGCGTCTGCTGGAAGAGCTCCGTACCGTAAAAAGTACCAATGCCACCGAAATACGCCGCTTGAAAAAAGAACTGGCAACCCTGCGTAAAGTAATGATAGGCTATATCAACCAGATAGACTCCCTGAGCCGCCTCACTACCCATCAGAAAGAGGTGATAGCCGACGTTACCCGCAAATACAACGTCGCTTCGCAACAAATCAGCAGCCTTGCCGAAGAAAAGAAAAACCTGAATAAGAAAGTGACGCTTGCGGCCCAGCTCGATGCAACGAACATCAACATCTTTGCCGCCAACAAGCGGGGCAAGAAAGCCAAAAAGGTAAAAGACGTCGTCAAGCTGAAAATCAACTTTACAATCGTCAAGAACATAACTGCCGAAACAGGCGAACGCACCCTCTACGTCCGTATCACCAAACCGGACAACGGCGTATTGAGCAAAAGCGATTCCAATACATTTCCCTATGAAAACCGCGAACTGGTATATTCCATCAAGAAATATATAGAATATAACGGCGAGGAACAGAACGTAACGGTGTATTGGGATGTCGAGGAGTTCCTGTACGCAGGAAGCTACCGTGTAGACATATTCTCGGACGGAACGCTTATCGGTTCACAGTCGTTCAATCTGGATTGATTCGAATTGATTCGGACAGAAGAACAAAAGAACAAATTTGAGGTGTGTCAAAACTAAAATTTGTTCTTTTGTTCTTTTCTCTGAAAAAGATTGTTTTCTGTTTCTTCCCCTCCCTTAAATCAAAAAATCCGCAATTTATTTTGTAATATCATTGAAACCCTATACATTTGCATCGTTGTTTATGCAATTATTGTTGCTTCATAAAACAATATTCCCACAACATTTACAATGTATAGATACAATGAAAAAGTTCTTCTGTTTCATCTACTTGACCTGCCTGATGCTGCCAACGAGCGCGCAGGGCATCCTAAGCCTGGATAGTTGCCGTGCACTGGCCGTAGCCAACAATAAGGAGCTGCTGATAAGCCGCGAGAAAATCAATGCGGCGCACTACCGTAAAAAAGAAGCATTTACAAACTATCTGCCCAAGATTTCCGCTACCGGCGGATATATGCGCAACCAGAAAGAGTTTTCCTTATTGAACGATGCACAGAAAAGTGCGCTCGGCAGTGTAGGAACGCAGGTAAGCGGCGCGCTGCAAAACGGAATCCAGGGAATGATGACCCAATACCCGCAACTGGCACAGAACCCGCAATTCATGGCACTTGTGCAATCATTGGGCAATATAGACATTGCCACCCCGCTCAACGGATTGGGACAATCGCTCGTAGATGCTTTCCGCACCGACACACGCAATATGTATGCCGGAGCGCTGACGCTGACCCAACCTCTCTATATGGGCGGCAAGATACGCGCCTACAACAAGATAACCAGATATGCCGAAGAACTGGCACGCCAGCAGCACAACAGCGGAATGCAGGAAGTAATTCTGAGCACCGACCAGGCATACTGGCAAGTGGTGTCTCTCGCCAACAAGAAGAAACTGGCGGAAGGCTATCTCGAACTCCTGCAAAAACTGGAAAGCGACATAGACAAGATGATTGCCGAAGGAGTGGCGACCAAAGCGGACGGACTGTCGGTAAAAGTCAAAGTGAACGAAGCCGAAATGACACTGACAAAAGTAAACGACGGTTTGAGCCTTTCCAGAATGTTGCTATGCCAACTATGCGGATTAGACCTTTCCACTCCCGTCACTCTGGCAGACGAGCAGGAAGACGACCTGCTCCCCACCCCGGCCGACAACAGCAGCATCGATATGAATAACGTATATGCCACACGGCCGGAAGTGCGCAGCCTGGAACTCGCCGCACAAATCTATAAGCAGAAAGTGAACGTGACCCGTTCGGAATTCCTGCCGTCCGTAGCGCTCATCGGAAACTATATGGCAACCAATCCGTCCGTATTCAACAGCTTCGAAAACAAGTTCAAGGGCATGTGGAACGTAGGCGTCATGGTCAGCATACCTGTCTGGCACTGGGGAGAAGGCATCTACAAGGTAAAAGCCGCCAAGTCCGAAGCACGCATCAGCCGGTACCAACTGGACGATGCCAAAGAAAAGATAGAACTGCAGGTCAGCCAATCGGTTTTCAAGGTAAACGAAGCGGCCAAGAAACTTATCATGGCGGAGAAGAACCTGGAAAAGGCTGATGAGAACCTGCGCTATGCCACTCTCGGATTCGAGGAAGGGGTTATCCCGGCAAGCAATGTATTGGAAGCCCACACCGCCTGGTTGTCCGCCCAATCGGAAAAGATAGATGCACAGATAGACGTGAAGCTGACGGAAATCTATCTGAAGAAAGCAACGGGAAGTCTGAATATCGAGAATTAAAAACTGAAATCATAAATTACAATAATGGATACAAAATCACAAAACAGTAACATGTTGCTGGCATTCCTCACCCTGACGGGAGTAATCGCCATCGTTGCCCTCGTAGGTTTCTTCATGCTGCGCAAAGGGCCGGAAATCATACAAGGGCAGGCCGAAGTAACAGAGTATCGCGTATCGAGCAAAGTACCGGGACGTATCCTGGAGTTCCGGGTGAAAGAGGGACAGAGCGTGCAGGCAGGAGATACGCTTGCCATTCTCGAAGCTCCAGATGTGCAGGCAAAACTGGAACAGGCCCGTGCTGCCGAAGCCGCCGCACAAGCCCAAAACGAAAAAGCCTTGAAAGGCGCCCGCCAGGAACAGATACAGGCAGCCTACGAAATATGGCAAAAAGCCCGGGCAGGACTTGCCATTGCCGAAAAATCGTACAAACGCGTAAAGAACCTGCACGACCAGGGAGTGATGTCCGCCCAGAAACTGGACGAAGTTACCGCCCAGCGCGATGCCGCACAAGCCACTGAAAAAGCCGCACAAGCCCAGTACACTATGGCGAAGAACGGCGCGGAACGCGAGGACAAGGCTGCCGCAGCCGCCCTGGTAGAGCGTGCGAAAGGTGCTGTTGCCGAAGTGGAATCATACATCAGGGAAACCTGCCTGATAGCGCAGACCGCCGGAGAGGTTTCCGAAATATTCCCCAAAACAGGCGAACTGGTAGGCACAGGCGCCCCCATCATGAACATTGCCGTTATGGACGATATGTGGGTCACTTTCAATGTGCGCGAGGATTTATTGCAGGGACTGGGCATGGGAACCGAATTTGAAGCTTTCATCCCCGCCCTCGACAGGAACATCCGTCTGAAAGTATACTACCTGAAAGACCTCGGCACATACGCCGCCTGGAAAGCTACCAAAACAACCGGACAGTTCGACTTAAAGACATTTGAAGTCAAGGCATCTCCACTGGAGAAGACAGAAGGCCTGCGTCCGGGTATGAGCGTGATATTGAATAAGTGACAAGATTACATAAGGTTGTAAAACAATAAGGTGACAGAGTGATAATGGAGAAGAACAACAAATACACGGCCCTGCTGAATGTGATGAAACGCGAGTTGCGACGGCTCGTTTCGCGCCCGCTATACCTGTTCTGCATGGTCATAGCACCTCTGTTCTGCTATATATTCTTCACAACGCTAATGGATTCCGGCTTGCCTACCGACATGCCCGTCGGCGTGGTGGACCGGGACATGACCGCCACTTCACGCCAATTGGTGCGCAACCTGGATGCTTTTGAGCAAACCGCCGTCGTAGCCCGCTATCCCGATATTTCCGATGCACGCATCGCCATGCAGAAAGGAGAGATTTACGGCTTCTACTACATCCCCGAAGGAACAGCCGCCAAAGCACAGGCACAACGGCAGCCTAAAGTATCTTTCTACACCAACAATACGTTGCTCATAGCCGGTTCACTGCTCTTTAAAGACATGAAGATGATGAGCGAACTGGCATCGGGAGCCGCCGCACGCACCGCACTATACGCCAAAGGCGCAACGGAAGAGCAGGCAATGGCATTCCTGCAACCGATTGTCATCGACACCCATCCGCTGAACAACCCGTGGCTGAATTACTCCGTATACCTGTGCAACACTTTTGCTCCGGGCGTACTGATGCTGCTTATCTTTATGATAACCGTCTACTCCATCGGGGTGGAAATCAAGGACCGTACCGCCCGCGAATGGTTGCGCACGGGCAACGGTTCCATCTGGATATCCCTTGCCGGAAAACTGCTGCCGCATACAGCCGTATTCTTCCTTATGGGAATCTTATACAACACATACCTGTATGGTTTCCTGCATTTCCCCTGCAACAGCGGAATACTGCCGATGCTGCTCGCCACGCTCTGCCTGGTGCTGGCATCGCAAGGCATGGGCATACTGATGATAGGTACTCTGCCCACCCTGCGTCTGGGACTCAGCTTTGCTTCCCTATGGGGCGTACTGTCGTTCTCCATGTGCGGACTGTCATTTCCCGCCATGGCGATGCATCCCGTACTGCAAGGCCTGGCAAACCTGTTTCCCCTGCGCCATTACTTCCTTATCTACGCAGACCAGGCCCTGAACGGCTATCCCATGATTTACTCGTGGATGAACTATGTGGCACTGCTTGTTTTCATGATGCTTCCTTTCCTTGTGGCCCGCAGGCTGAAAGAAGCATTGATACACTATAAATACCTACCCTGATGAAACAGATTACCTTCAAACAGAAAGTAGTACAAGGCATATACGACCTGTTCTATGTATGGAAGCAGGAATTACGCAACCTCTTTCGCGACCAGGGTGTGCTGATATTCTTTGTACTCGTTCCGTTGACATATCCTTTGATATACTCGTTCATCTATACCAACGAAACAGTCCGTGAAGTGCCTGCCGTGGTGGTGGACAACTCGCGCAGTTCCCTGAGCCGGGAATATCTGAGGAAAGTGGATGCCAGTCCCGAAACAAGCATCGTGGCGCATTGCGCCGATATGGAAGAAGCCAGACTCATGCTGAAAGAGCGCAAGGCATACGGCATCATCTACATATCCTCCGGTTTCAGCGATGACATAGTCCGGGGCAAGCAGACGCAAGTCAGCATCTTCTGCGACATGAGCGGACTGCTCTATTACAAGGCATTGCTCACTGCCAACACCAACGTGTCGCTCGCCATGAATGCGGATATTAAAATGGAACGTGCCGGCAATACTACCGTCCGTCAGGATGAAATAACAGCCTACCCCATCGAGTATGAGGACATAGCCATCTTCAACCCCACCAACGGATTTGCCGCCTTCCTGATACCTGCCGTACTCATACTGATTATACAGCAGACATTGCTGTTGGGTATCGGTCTGGCAGCCGGAACAGCCCGCGAGCAAAACCGGTTCAAAGAATTGATTCCTGACGACCCTCATTACAACGGAACACTCCGTATCGTCATGGGAAAAGGATTGAGTTATTTTATGGTCTACTCGCTGGTAGCCGTGTACATACTATGTGTAGTACCGCGCCTTTTCAGCCTCAACCAGATAGCAATTCCCAGTGTGCTGGCTCTGTTTGCCCTGCCCTACCTGACAGCCTGCATCTTCTTTGCAATGACAGCATCCATTGCCATACGCAACCGGGAAACCTGTATGTTATTGTTTGTGTTCACTTCCGTACCGCTGTTATTCCTCTCCGGCATCTCCTGGCCAGGCGCCGCAATGCCCGAATTTTGGAAGTATTTTTCCTATATCTTCCCTTCCACTTTCGGAATCAACGGCTATGTACGTATCAACAGCATGGGAGCCACCCTCAACGAAGTAGCCTTCGAGTATCAGGCCCTATGGATACAAACCGGAATTTACTTCCTCACCACCTGCCTCGTCTACCAGAGAAAGAGAAGTTAGCGATTAGTGTTATCACTAATCCCTAACCGCTAACCTATAGCATACCGGCACTGTGCTGTTGCCTACGCGATAGATGCCGAACTTGAAGTAGTAGCCGTCGTCGTCGTTGCGTCCTATCAGGATTTCTTCGTTATTCACGATATGCTCTTTAACGGTTTTCTTTTTGTCTGCATACTCCATCTGCACATCCAGCTTACCCGGTTTCACAATGGTTTCGGCTTCCTTGCCGTAGGTGGTCCAGTCAATATGAATGCGGAAAGTCACCCAGCAATCTTTGGGGAAGTCGGCAAAAGGCATTTTATAGGCTATCGTAGAAGCCTTGTATTCGGAAGTAACGGGCTTCATTATCGGAGTCTTTTCCGGATTGGCATTGCAACGGTCGTCTTTGTCGGTCAGCCAGCGGCGGTCCGAATTGGCCTTGATGTAGAACCAGCCGCCGGAAAATCCGAAAGCCAGCGGCGGATAACCGCCCTGCTCTACCAGCCAGCCGTTTTTCTTTCCTGCCTTATAAACAGGGTTTCCCTTTTTATCTTTCACCGGATTTCCCTGCTTATCCAACTTCACCACCTTTTCATATCCGGTATTCTTCTTGAAGATAGTAGTCTTATCCAGCTCTATGAACTCGTCAACGGTCAGCTTCTTCACTTCACCCTCAGGAGTCTGCACAAGCGTGCGGTCGGGCATGCCGTGCCATTGGGCAAAAATGGTGGACACATTGCTGTCCAAATCAGACGGGATATATACGGAAAACTCATAATCGCGCGAAGCCCCTTGCGGACAAATGCCTTTTCCGTGATGATATACGGTTTTCGTAATTTGCGCTTTCCGGTAAGCATCCGCCGGCAGTCCGTTAAAATCCGCCGAAGTGGCATAACAATAAGAAAGCTCGGCGCGGCCTTTGGTTTCTCCCTTGCCGTATCCCTCCAATGTATTGTCCTCCCGACGCAGTTCGAAACGGTAAGAAGGCTTGCCGTTGAACAGACATGTGAAATCCCGCTGAATCGCGTGTTTCTTCTTTGCACCGACAGCCACCCAGCGACCGTCTATAATCTGGTCGATACGTGCAGAGTCTGCCTGAACATTCACCCGTTCGGTCAGGGGAACCAACGTTTCAGCGCCTTTGGTTTGTGCGGTCAGCGTTGCCATGCACCCCACTGCCGTCACCATGCAGATAGCAAAAATGTTTTTCTTCATCCTTATTTGATATTAAACTTAAAAACGATGCGGCAAAAGTACGAAAGCTGCGCCTCACACCTATCCCCTATTTGTTTCGGAAAACCCTATATTTGTGCAAATACTCCACAAGATATAGAAATTCTGAAAGATATTAGTATCTTTGGTCCATCATAAATTTTACGGTTCAATAATGAGTATCCTGAAAAAGATAACAACCATCCTGTTTATTTTATGTATAACGGGAGTCTCTAACGCTTATCCGGAAGCTTGGGGACAGATAAACTTTTCTTATATATCCATTAACGACGGTCTGTCACAAAGCACGGTCTTCTCCATAGCGCAGGACAAGCTCGGCAATATGTGGTTCGCCACCTACGACGGCGTCAACAAGTACGACGGATACACATTTACCGTATATCAGCACGATGAAAACGACCCCAACAGCATCGCCAACGACATCTCCCGCATTGTTATGACCGACAGCAAGGGGCGAGTATGGATCGGCACCCGCGACGGTCTGTCGTATTATGACGAGGAAAAAGACAAGTTCCAAAACTTCTTCCTCGAAAAGAACGGCAAGCACCTGCAAGTCAACGGCATTGTGGAACTTTCGCCGGAGCGGCTGCTTATCAGCACGCTCGAAGGGCTGACTATGTTCGACATCCCCGCATCCCGTTTTGTAGACGATATATTCGGCACGGCAATGCACAAAATGGTTGCATCCGCCCTGTACAGGCATGACGACCAAATCTATATAGGCACACCGTCGGACGGTCTGTACTGCTATTCCATTCCGAAGAATACACTCGAAAAACTCGCTTACATTCCAGGCAGCAAGCAAATCCAAAGCATCCTGCAGCAATCTCCTACCCGTATATGGGTAGCTACGGAAGGTTCCGGTCTTCTCCTTGTCAACCCCAAGACCCGGGAAGTCAAAACATACAGGCATTCCCCTTCCGACCCGCAATCCATCAGCTCCAACTATATCCGCTCACTGGCACTGGATTCACAAAACCGCTTGTGGATAGGAACTTTCAACGACCTCAACATCTACCATGAAGGCAACGACTCGTTCATGTCCTACAGCAGCAATCCCGTAGAAAGCGGCAGCCTGTCGCAACGCTCCGTACGCAGTATCTTCATGGACTCGCAAGGCGGCATGTGGCTGGGAACGTATTTCGGCGGACTGAATTATTACCACCCCATCCGCAACCGCTTCAAGAACATAGAGCACATCCCGTTCAAGAATTCGCTGAGCGACAATGTTGCAAGCTGTATCGTCGAGGACAAACAGAAGAACCTTTGGATAGGAACCAACGACGGCGGCTTGAACCTCTACATCCCCGGCGCTCAGAAGTTCATCCACTACGCATTGCAGGAAAGCCAGCGCGAAGACGGCTTAGGCTCCAACAACATCAAATCCGTATATGTGGACGAACCGAGAGGACTGGTATACATCGGCGCACATGCCGGCGGCCTGAGCATCCTGCATCGCAACAGCGGACGCATGGAAAACTTCAACCAGCTCAACAGCCCGTTAATCAATGAGAACGTATATGCCATCCTTCCCGACGGAGAGAACAATTTCCTTTTAGGAACATTAAGCGCTCTGGTACACTTCAACCCGGAAAAACGGAGTTTTACCACCATCACTCAGGAAAATGACGGAACGCCAATCAACGTCCAGAAGATTACTACCCTGTTCCGGGATTCCCAAAAGCGTCTCTGGATAGGCGGTGAGGAAGGCGTGTCCGTATTCAATCAGCATGGAACCTCCATACAGAAAGCGGACATTTTACCCGAATCCACCGCTACGAAAGCATTCACCAATTACATCTACGAAGCAAACAACGGTTTGGTCTGGATAGGTACACGCGAAGGATTCTATTGTTTCGACGAGAAAGCCAAGCAGATTAAACGGTATACCAAAGCCGACGGACTGCCCAACAACGTGGTTTACGGCATTCTCGAAGACTCTTACGGCCGCCTGTGGATGAGTACCAACCGGGGTATCTCATGCTTCAATCCGGAAACGGAGAAATTCCGCAACTTCACCGAAGCGGACGGATTGCAGAGCAATCAGTTCAACACCTCTTCCTGCTACCGCACTTCCGATGGCGAGATGTACTTCGGAGGCATAAACGGCCTTACTACATTCCGTCCGGAACTGTTGCAGGACAATCCCTATACCCCGCCGGTAGTAATCACCAAGCTACAGCTTTTCAACAAGACCGTCCGTCCCGACGATGAAACCGGCATTCTGAGCAAGAATATCAGCGACACGGAAAGCATCACGCTGAAATCCTGGCAGACAGCATTCTCCCTGGAGTTTGTCGTATCGAACTACATCTCCGGACAGCATAATACATTCGCCTACAAATTAGACGGTTACGATAAAGAGTGGTACTACCTCACGGACAGGCATCCGGTGTCCTACTCCAACCTGCCGCAAGGTACTTATCACTTCATGGTGAAAGCCGCCAATAACGACGGCAAATGGAACACCACGCCTACCGTACTGGAAATCGTTATTCTGCCCGTGTGGTACAAGACCTGGTGGGCTGTCATACTGTTCCTTGCCACTTTTGCCGGCTTTGTCACATTCGTATTCCGCTTCTTCTGGATGCGCAAGAAAATGGAAGCAGAGCTTGAAATCGAACGCCGCGACAAGGAACACCGCGAAGAAATCAACCAGATGAAGATGCGCTTCTTCATCAACATTTCGCATGAACTCCGTACACCGCTTACCTTAATCCTGGCACCGCTTCAAGAGGTCATCAGTAAAATCAACGACCGCTGGACCCGCAACCAACTGGAATATATCCAGCGGAATGCCAACCGCCTGCTGCATCTTGTCAACCAACTTATGGACTACCGCCGGGCGGAACTCGGAGTTTTCGAGCTGAAAATAAAGAAAGGCAATGCCTATCGCCTGATACGCGAGAACTTCCTGTATTATGACAAGCTGGCACGCCACAAAGAGATACACTACGCTTTCCACTCCGATTTGGAAGAAAAAGAGGAACTTTTCGACCCTAACTATCTGGAACTGATTGTCAACAATCTTTTGTCCAATGCTTTCAAATATACGGACAACGGAAAGAGTATCACCGTTACCCTGAAAGAGGAAAACAACTGGCTGATACTGCAAGTGAGCGACACCGGTGCCGGCATTCCTATCAATAAGCAGGGTAAAGTGTTCGAACGCTTCTATCAGATAGAAAGCCAGCATATAGGAAGCGGCATCGGACTGTCGCTGGTACAGCGTCTGGTCGATTTGCACCACGGACGCATCGAACTGGAGAGCGAAGAGGGCAAGGGAAGTACATTCTCCGTCTATCTGCCGCAAGACCTCGCCGTTTATAAGGCCACCGAGCTGGCAGGCTCCAACACTTCCAAGGAAGAAGAGCAGGTGTACTCCACCAACTCCAAAGAAATGTATTTCATCGATACGGAGAAAATGGAGAATGAAGCCATAGAAACGGGCGACAAGAAACGCGGAACCATCCTTATTGTGGAAGACAATCAGGAGATTCGCCATTATCTCAGCAGCGGTTTGGCTGCATTGTTCAACATACTGGAAGCCGGAAACGGTGAAGAAGCCTTGGAAAAACTGAAGAACCATGAGGCGGACATTATTATCACCGATGTCATGATGCCTGTAATGGACGGTATCAAGCTATGTAAGAATATCAAACAGAATATTCGTACCTGCCACATTCCGGTTATCATCCTGTCTGCCAAAACCGACATAAAAGACCAGTTGGAAGGCCTGCAAGTAGGTGCGGATGATTATATTTCCAAGCCTTTCTCCATCGCCGTCCTCACTTCCAAGATACAGAACATGATGCGTACCCGCCGCCACATGCTCGAGAAGTACGCCAAATCCTTGGAAGTGGAACCGGAAAAGATTACTTTCAATGCCATGGACGAAGAGTTGCTGAAACGCGCCGTAAGCATCGTAGAAGAAAACATTGATAATTTTGAGTTCTCTACCGATGAATTTGCGCAAAAGATGAATATGAGCCGCTCCAACCTGCATTTGAAACTGAAAGCAATCACCGGAGAGTCAGCCATCGACTTTATCCGTAAAGTACGGTTCAAAAGGGCTACCGAACTGCTGAAAAGCGGACGTTATACGGTAACCGAAGTCAGCAGCATGGTGGGATTTAATTCATCTTCTTATTTTGCAACTTGCTTTAAGAAGTATATAGGCTGTTTGCCGACGGAGTACATTAAAAAAGTAAAAGGATAGGCCTTATCCCGCAAGGCAATTTTGCTTTTCAAAACACCGCATGTTAGCGTCCGAAACACCGCGTCTTTGCGAGTGAAATGCCGCGCTATAACAGATAAAATCCCTGAGGTTTGCCAAGCAAATGCCTGCACTTTCGGGTGGTAAGGTGTGGAGTTTTAGATGCAACTGTATAGCATTGCCAATGAAGCTCTACAACCGGGCTTCACCCGCTATCCCGCATGAATAAAGAGTTGTGAAGGGTGAAGGAGGTACAGGCTAACATTTTTTCTGATAAGATACTGATAGAATGCACATAAGAAAGGATAATTCCTATTCATCCAAACACCCCTCTCAGAATACCCCATGCAGGCTTTTTAAACAAATACGATATTTCATTCAACAAATTTAATAATAAAATTCAGATTTCAAAGAAAGCATAAACAAGACAGATTAGCTCTTAGAAATCAATGTAATATATTTGCGGCAAGGAATTTTTAATTATTGTAACATTTTAGAAAGAGTTATGAAAAACACTGGACTTTTTGTTTTTTTGTTTTCATTGTGTCTCTGTACAACAAGTTGCGTAGATGATGAAGCTGATTTCTCAGGCGGTGGCAACATCGATGTGGAAATGCCGGCAGAACCAGATCCGGATGCAACTATTGACGAGAAAGTTTTTGATGTAATCAATCTCGACTACCCGGGATTGGAAAAGGTAAAAACAGCTTTTGAAGCAGGCGATAAATACACTGCTTTAGTTAAATTGCTGGACTATTATCGTACTCGAGTTGATGTGGTAAACCGAAATGTCAACTTGTTTAATCCTACTATCACAGAAGCCGACCAAAAGATAGCGGACTATGCGTTAGACTACAAATTCTATGTGAAAGGATTTGCGGATAAAGACGGAACACCCTACTCTTTTAAAGGCAAGGACGGACAATTGATTAATTGGGAGTTGGAAGTTGAAGGTGTCACCGACCAAGAATTCCGTTATCAGCGTCATCGCCACCAATGGATGCTACCACAAGCCAAGGCTTATGCTGTAAGTAAGGATGAACGCTACATTGAATCCTGGAAAACTGTTTATCAAGACTGGCTGAAAACCTATCCCTATGAAGATGGAACAAAATTTCCGCCTGAAGGTGGTAGCGAGAATGATAAAGACTATCAATGGAAAGGGCTACAAGTAGCCGAACGTGTCATTTCACAAATTGACATCATGGCTTATTTCATTCAGTCAAAAAACTTCACTCCTGAATGGCTTTCAACATTCCTGGCAGCTTTTGCCAAACATGTAGAATGCATGCGCATCAATTATTACCAAAGTGGTAATATCCTGTTGACTCAGGCACAAGCGGTGACTATGGCAGGCATCCTAATGCCCGAATTTAAAAATGCAGAAATTTGGGCAAATGAAGGAGCTGCAAAAATGACTGAACAGATAGGTGCACAATTCAATGATGATGGCGTACAAATAGAGCTTGACCCAAGTTACCATATCAGCGCCATCAGTGATGCATATGAAGCATATTTAACAGCAGAGGACAATAATAAAGAGAATCTCTTTTCTCCCACTTATCTGGCACAATTAGAAACGCCTGCAAAATTTACGATGGATATAACTTATCCTAACTTCTCAATAGAAGACTTTAATGATACACGTTCCAGTACTTGGTCTAAAAGTGTACTGCAAAAGAATTTCCGGAAATATGTTGCCATGTTCCCCAACAATACCGACTTCCAATACATGGCTAGTGGCAAAGGAATGGCACCTGATTATCTTATGGCTTCCTATCCTACTTCCGGTTATTACGTACTGCGCAGTGGCTGGGAAGAAACAGATGCGATGTTGATATTGAAAAACAACAACGATCCGCGTAAATCATGGCACTGCCAATCTGACAATGGTACATTCGGCCTATACTACAACGGGCATAATTTCTTTCCGGATGCCGGAGTGTATGCATATAGCGGCGGTAGTCGTACAACTTATGCACAAACTAAGATGCATAACACACTTACCGTACAAAGTAAAAATCTATTAGATTCAGAAAGAAAAGGACAACAACTCCTATTTACAGAAAAAGATGGAGTACAGATCGTGGTAACTCAAAATGATGGAGTTTATGATGGTGGCAATTCCGACAACATTCCATTAAAATACCGCCGTTCTGTATTTCACGACATTGAAAATAGGCTATTTGTTATCGTGGATGAAGCAGATGGTGAAGATACTTTTAAAGCTAATACAAATTTGAATTTTCACCTATGCCCTGATGCAATAGTTGATATTAATAATTATAATGAAGGAGAATCTTTTAAAGCTTACACTGAATTCCCCGGAAGTAACATTATTATCCGCAGTTTCTTTGATAAAACTGAAAATATAGAACTTCCCAAAAAAGAAGATCAATGTAAAATTCAGAATTCCAACACTTCCAATAATATTGGGGTAGCAAGTGCACGAAAAGGATATTCAATGACTAATAAACCTAAAACGGCCGGTAATCTTGTCCGCTTCATTTCTGTTATTTACTATAATGACGGAGACGTTAAGGATACTCCAATAGAAGCGAAGTTCGTAACCGACGAGATTACAACATTGCCCACTTCTACCACTGTAGAAGTAAAAGTAAATAATGTATCTCATTCTTACACATACGATTTAAGCAATAATTAATCCTCAAAAACATGAAACATACATTACCCACATTGGCATCAAGGTTCTTGGGAATCTTATGGCTTGTAACTTCCGTATGCATGTTCGTATCATGCTCCGATGATACAGACGAAGCCGGAGGAAATTTCAAACTTTATTATCCGGATATGACGGATATAGGTCCGTCTATGACAGACGTTAAGATTCCTGCTCCCACTTTTCAAGGAGCTACCCCTGGTGAATTCGAAATTGTAGCTGTTACTTTAAATGATGAAACAATAGAAAATACTTGTTTCGTAATTGACGCAGCAACCGGTGAAATCACGATTAACAGTACTGCAGACACTCCTGTCGGTGAGTATAAGCTGACAATCTCCTGCTCTGTAGGCGGACAATATTTCACATTCAAAGATATTGTAAAAGTCACTTTCTTGCCACGTGCACCAGAAGGGACAGTAGCAGAGCCTAATCATATATTAGTGATGTACAACGTTGTTAGTGACCCTAACAATATTACCAAATTACTTACTGCACAAGTCAAGACTGCCGGAGAACATGTGTCCATTACTAAATATAGTATCGGTACAGTTACTGTAAATGGTGAGGTACTTGATAAACCAGAAGAAATGTTTGAGGTATCTTCATCCGGAGAAATTTCTATTCTTAAAAGCGAAAGATTCGAACGCGGAGTAATCTACTCTATATCGCTCAAATTAGAAACAGCAGCAACCGGTGACACTCCCTGCATAGCTCCTGATATTTTAGCAGTAGAAGTAGCTTCGGAACCGTTCTCTTTGGAATATCCTGAATATAATACTGAAGAGGGATGGAAAATGCCAAACACATCTGATGATGAAGGTGGCAGCAGTTTCACAAGTGCAGTTCCTGTTTTTGTCGGTTCTACAGACGGTATCAAATACTGGATTGAGATTGATAATGAAAAAGGAAAAGACAAGATTCTGATTGATGAAACTACAGGTGTTATTTCTGTTCCTCAAGGACATGGATTTGATGTTGGAGACAAATTCAAAATTTCTGTATTTGTAGCTAATACTTATCTGCCGGAAGGAAAAAAATTAGCAGAACTCAATCTAACTATCACTAAATATTACAAACCTCTGGTAGATGGGTTGGTCTTTTATGAGGATACTGAAGTAGAGCAAACTGAAGCAATTCTAATTGAACAAAAACAATTAGAAGGATTTGAAGATCTCACATTCGAGCTGTTAGATAATTTAAACGGTCAATTAACACTTAATGAAAATAAAGAGATTATAGCCCCGCAAGACAATAAAATAGCAGTAGGATCACATACTATTCAATACCGTGTAACAAATGGTGATGGTACTAACATGATCTATTCTTTCAATTTAACCATTAAGGAAAACCAATCTAAATTGGTATGGGCTAAATGTGGAAATAACTTTGGAAACGACATTGAATATCAGAAAGATATTTATCAAAATCAGTTTAGATTTTATAAGCTTGAAGATATGCAGAACTTTTCTGCTATTATAAAAACAAATTTATCAGAAGAAAAGAATGTACATTGGGAAGTTATCAATAGTGGCAAATTTAGTCACACTAGCGGGCTTGTACTTTCTGTTAATGGAAATCAATTATCTTTTTCATCCCAAGCATTTGTTGCTGGTGTCTCTGTAGCAATATTAAAAGGAACCTATAATGAAAGCACAATTAAAATGCCTATATTTATAGACTGTAATGCTGCAGTAGAAGGCGGAATTATGGTAGATAAAACATATAGCAAAAAAGGGGATTTTAACGTTGAATACACTCCTTTTGTTTTTCATGTAAACCCCCTCATTGGTGGAGTGTCAACAGCACCTCTAATAAAGAAAGATAACAATGTATATTCAGAGCAATTCATACTAGATAATAGAAGAACTTTTTACTATGAACCATTATACACTAATTTTAAAAAAGGTAATATTGCTACCGTTCCAAATGGTCAGACAGAAGTAGAAGAAAGTAAACGAACTTTCTTGAATGACATGTGGGATCAAGCTGGAGCTAAAGAAGATAAAAACTATGGTTCTAAGGCACCATTCTCTTTTTATACCAAAGATTTTGAAAAGTATGATCTTGCTGGGGTGAATCCCGATAACACCATACAAATAGAGCCTAATATTTGGATATACAATGGTACTCCTGTGGATGGTTTTATTAGATGTCAAATGGTATTTGACCTACAGAATAATCAAAATTTTGCATCTGACGGTAAAAATCAAGGTAAAAATTCCAATAGGGTTTTCCCCATTATGATTTGGCTTGACCCCAACTATTATCCCGTAACAGAATAATACTACAAAAACAAAAGTATGTTCAATAATAATTTTATAAAATCAATCAGCCAAAGAGGGTTCATCGCCCTCTTGGCACTGATGATAGCCATCAGTGTACAGGCACAGGGTATTCAGGTAAAAGGTCTGATACTCGACGAGAATAATATACCTCTTATCGGTGCTACCGTTATGGTAAAAGGCAATTCCGGTAAAGGGGCAGTGGCCGACCTTGACGGTAACTTCACACTAAACGCTAACAAAGGTGATGTCATCGTTGTTTCCTACATCGGTTATAAGACACAGGAGCTAAAAGCCGTGTCTGGCAAACGTATGGAAATCAAGCTTGTTCCTGACAGTCAAGCATTGGAAGAAGTAGTGGTAGTGGGTTATGGTGCTATGAAACGTAGCGACTTGACAGGTTCCGTTTCGTCCATTGCAGCCAAAGACTTGGAAGATTTCAAGAGCAGTTCTGTTATGGAAGCATTGGGCGGACAGGTAGCCGGTGTACAGATTACTCAATCTGACGGTACTCCGGGTTCAGGTTTCAGTGTCAACATCCGTGGTGTGGGAACTCTGACCGGTGATGCATCTCCGCTATATATCGTAGACGGTTTCCAAGTAGACAATATCGATTACCTTGCCAACTCGGACATCGAATCTATCGAAGTCCTCAAAGATGCTTCTTCTGCAGCCATCTATGGTAGCCGTGCCGCTAATGGTGTCGTAATGGTAACAACCAAATCGGGTAAAGTAGGACGTCCGGTAATCAACTATAGCGGTTCTGCAAGTTACCGTAAAATTACAAAAATGCTCGATGTATTGAGTCCTTATGAGTTCGTAAAATTACAAGGAGAGATTGATGCTACATTGCTTACCAGCTACTATAAGACCGGTAATGACGAGAATGGCAATCCTTACCGTTATCAGAGTTTGGACGACTACATCGGTGTAGGTGGCGTGAACTGGCAAGAAGAAACATTCAATCCTACCTGGTCTCAAGACCATAACCTTTCTATTGCCGGTGGTAGCGATAATACCAAATACACCGCTTCTTTCTCAAGATATACCGAAAACGGTATTTTCAAAAACAGCGGTTTTGACAAAACAACCGGAAAATTCCGTTTTAACCAAAAGTTGTCTAAGGACCTCTCATTCGATGCAACCATCAATTACGTACAAACAACTCGTGAAGGTGTAGGCACATCTGCCGACAACGGACGTTTTAATATGCTTGCACAAATTCTGAGTGCCCGTCCTACCGGTGGCCTGCGATTGACCGATGAAGAGTTGCTGGAAACTGCAATCGACCCCGAAATGTTGGAAGATGGCAGTGAAAGTCTGGCACAGGTAAACCCTGTGAAACAGACAGAATCCGTTACCAACAAAAAACGTTCGGAAATGTGGTCGGGTAACCTCTCCGTCAGTTGGCAAATCATCAAAGGGCTGACCTTCAAGACTGCAGGAACTTACAATACGACCAATACCCGTAATGATGTATTCTATAAAGAAGGTTCTAAAGAAGCTTACCGTAACGGTCAGTCTCCTTATGGACAAACGCAAATGTTGCGCGACGTACGTTGGAGTAACTACAACAACCTGACTTGGAAACAAAAAATCAAAAAGCACAGCTATGATGTAATGTTAGGTCATGAAATCTCATTCCGTAGCAGTGAGTACTTATTGGGACAGGCCATGAACTTCCCTTTCGATAATTTGGGAAATGACAATTTAGGATTGGGTGCTACACCGAGCCGCGTAGCTTCAAGCTATAGCGACAAAACATTGCTCTCATTCTTTGCACGTGCCAATTACAACTACAATAACCGTTACCTGTTTACGGCAACGATGCGTGCCGACGGTTCAACAGTATTCTCCAATAAACATAAGTGGGGATACTTCCCGTCATTCAGTGCAGCCTGGCGCGTATCCGAAGAAAAGTTCATGAAAAGCCTGCCCTGGATCTCAAACATGAAAGTCCGCTTCGGTTGGGGTATCGTTGGCAACGACCGTATTTCCAACTATCTCTCAATGGACTTGTACGAGGCTGTGAAATATGGTGTAGGCAATAATGTAATGACTGTACTCAATCCCAAACAGTTGAAAAACTCAAATTTGAAATGGGAAGGTTCTTCAACCGTAAACTTGGGAGTTGACTTAGGCTTCTTAGACAACCGCCTGAATGTTACCGCAGACTTCTTTATCAAGAATACCAAAGATTTGCTTCTGGCTCAGTCATTGGCACACGTAACAGGTTTCGACAGCCAAATGCAAAACATCGGTAAAATTCAGAACAGAGGTATCGAATTGAGCCTGAACAGCACAAACATTCAGACTAAAGATTTCAATTGGCAGACAAATTTCAATATTTCATTCATTCGTAATGAACTGAAAGAACTGGCTTCCGGTGTAAATTCAATGTATGCCCGTTCAGGATTTGACTCCAACTTTACTCAATACGATTACATTGCTACCGTAGGTGAATCACTTGGTCTGATTTACGGTTATGAATTCGACGGCATTTACCAAAGTTCCGACTTCAACATTACTCCTGACGGTAAGTATATCTTGAAAGAAGGAATCGTAAATAACACGATGTATGGTAATAAAGTCGGTCTGCATCCGGGTGTGGTAAAATACAAAGACCAAGACGGGAACGGTATCATCACAACCGAAGACCGTACCGTAATCGGTAATGCACTTCCCAAATGGTATGGTGGTATCACAAACACATTCAGCTATAAAGGCATTGACCTGAGCTTTATGTTCCAGTTCAACTATGGCAATGATATTTACAACGCAACCCGCTTGTTTGCTACACAAAGTAAATCAAAGCGTAGAGGTATGCTGGCTGAAGTTGCCGATCGTTGGACTCCGACCAATGCTTCCAACACGGTTCCTGCCTATGACGGCTATATCAACAACGACTTATACTCACGCTTCATCGAAGATGGTTCATTCTTGCGCTTAAAGAACCTTACGTTGGGTTATTCATTCCCGCATAAGTTAACGAAGAAAGCACACATTTCCAAACTGCGTGTATATGCAACAGGCCAGAACCTGTTCTGCATCTCCGATTACAGCGGTTATGATCCGGAGGTGAACAGTGCAAGTAACAATCCGATGACTCCGGGCTTGGACTGGGGAGCTTATCCGAAGAGCAGAGTATTTACATTCGGTCTTGAACTTCAATTCTAAAAACAGCGTATAATGAAAAAGATAATATACTATATAGCACTCTCGGTGATGTGTGTACTTCCTTTCTCCTGCTCGGACATGCTGGAAGAGGAAAACAGAACCGAAATGGAAAAGAAGAACTATATGAATACGGCAGCAGAGGCGGAAAAAGTATTGCTGGGTATATATAGCACTCTCTCCACAGACAATTTGTATGGACTAAACCTGTCCATCCTGTTCAATACAGGAACAGATATGGAACAAGTGGAAGGTACCACTATCGAAGGTCCCCGTATCGTTCCTACCAATGCATTTCCTGCAACGCAACAAGAAGTGCAGGCTACATGGGCTTCGCTTTATACTGCCATCCATAACGCCAATGAGTTTTTGGAACGTATTTCGTTGAAATTAGATACCTATACAGAAACAGATAGAAAGCTGGGTATCATCTATATGGCGGAAGCTCGAACATTAAGAGGCCTTTTATACTTCGAACTTGTACGCCGTTACGGTAATGTCGTATTAATGACTTCATCATTGGATTCATACAAAGACCCTTCTACTTTTGTACAAGCTGACCCTAAAACAGTATATGAATTCATCGAAAAAGACCTGAAGTATGCCATCGACAATCTGCCGTATGCAATTGACGATACATATCGTACCAATACCTCTTACCGCATATCAAAAGGCGCTGCTTTGGGACTTTTGGCAAAAGTGTATGCAACATGGGCCGGATGGCCTTTAAAAGATGAGAGCAAGTGGGAATTAGCTGCAAAAACCGCAGAAATCCTGATTATCTCCGGCAAACACGGATTGTTGCAGAACTACGAGCAACTCTGGAAAAATACTTGTAACGGTGAGTGGGATCCCAAAGAAAGTCTTATAGAGTTTTCTTTCTATAGTCCTACAGCCAGTGCAGCAAGCGACCCCGTTGGCCGCATCGGCAAATGGAATGGCGTGAAAACCACTCAAATACCCGGTGTCAGAGGCAGATGTTCAGCAATGGTCAAAGTAATTTACACTTTCCTCAAAGACTGGAGAGAGCCTGAAGTAGAATCATATCAGGATGGTAAAACAACCAGATACAGATACAAGAATGGTGTACTTACCGACTACCGTCGCGATTTATCCATCGCCAACTATCAATACACCAATGAAGGCAGTGTATTATACGTTAAAGGCAGTGCAACCGAGGACAAAATCATTGTGGATAAAGATTTAAATCCGAATCTTTCCCAAAAAGAAAAACAAAGTTACACCCCCGCAAAATGGGATATTGAAAAGTATATGACTAACGGCAAGGTTATCAATGACGATAAATCAAATGTCAACTGGTATTTCTTGCGTTATGCCGATGTACTGTTACTTTACGCAGAAGCTTTGAATGAATGGAAAGGTGCTCCTACCGACAAGGCTTATGAGGCAGTCAATATGGTTCGTGCACGTGGCTACGGACATCCTTCTTCAACAAAATACAAAATTGCAGAAGGAATGGACCAAGAACAATTCCGCGAAACCGTTCGCTTGGAACGCGCTTATGAATTGGCTTTCGAAGGTCAACGTCGCCCTGATTTGGTACGCTGGGGAATGTATTATCAGGCAATCCAAAATACTCAAGATGAATTGACTCAATGGTGGACTGAAGCCAGAAACAGCCTGGGAGATAAAAAAGATGAATTGAACGAAAGCGGTGAGCTCAAAATCCCAAGAACTCCCAACTACACAGTTGCCCGCTACACCCAGGAAAACAAACATGAGTTGCTTCCTATCCCACAACGGGACATGGACCTTTGCAGCCAGTTTGTACAAAATCCAGGTTGGAAAGTAGACTGATAATAAAGCCTGATATAAAGTTAATAATCTTCCAATATGCCCCCTCCCCGGGCATATTGGAGATTTTCTAAACTCTTTTCAACAAAAGTGACATTCAAAGAACGCGGATTAATTGCCTTTTCAACATTCTTGCTACAAGAACCATAAAAAATCCGTTAGCTTTGCTTTCGTTACAAAATCTTCTAAAATCAATTATTTTAAAAACGAATAACATGAAAAAGAACCTTGTTCTCTTGGCTTTGGGTGCATTGACTTTCGTGTCATGCCAAACACAACCCAAAGAAGACTACAGTTGGATTAAAAAAGGCTTGGACGCAGCCTCTGCGCAACTGCAATTAACCGCAGAAGAAATTTCGTCCACTAATATGCTGCCGCGTTCTATCCGTACAGGCTATGACATGAACTTCCTGTGCCGCCAGTTGGAAAGAGACTCGCTTACTTTCAAAGACTCGCTCCGTGCGCAGCCTACAGCCGACCAGTTGGGAAAACGCCGTTTGTGCAGCGTTTATGACTGGACCAGCGGTTTCTATCCGGGCTCTTTGTGGTATGCCTACGAACTGACGGGCAACGATACACTGAAAACATGGGCCATCCAATATACCAACCTGTTGAACCCCGTCCGTTACTACACCGGTACGCACGACCTGGGCTTCATGGTAAATTGCAGTTACGGCAACGCCGAGCGTCTGGCTCCTAACGACACCATTGCAGCCGTAATGAAAGAAACAGCCGACAACCTGTGCGGACGCTTCAACGATTCCATCTCGGCTATCCGTTCATGGGACTTCGGAACATGGAACTTCCCCGTTATCATCGACAATATGATGAACCTGGATTTGCTGTTCAATGTAGCCAAGACAACCGGCAACAATTCTTATAAAGACATCGCCGTAAAACACGCAATGACTACCATGAACAACCACTTCCGCCCCGACTATACCTGCTGGCACGTAGTAAGCTACAACAACGACGGCACGGTAGAGAAGAAACAGACATTCCAGGGCAAGAACGACGACTCTTCATGGGCACGCGGACAAGCATGGGCCGTATACGGCTATACTGCCTGCTATCGTGAGACGCAAGACACTACTTTCCTGAATTTCGCCGTAAAAGTGGCCGACATGATTATGAACCGTGTCAAGACCGACGATGCCATTCCTTACTGGGACTACGACGCTCCCGTAACCGAAGAGACTCCGCGCGACGCATCTGCCGCTTCCGTAACCGCTTCCGCCCTGATAGAGCTGAGCACAATGGTTCCCGACGGAAAGAAATACCTGGACTATGCAGAAAAAATCCTGAAGAGCCTGTCGGGCGACGCCTATCTGGCAAAGGTCGGCGAAAACCAGGGATTCATCCTGATGCACTCTACCGGTTCGCTGCCTAACGGTTCGGAAATCGACACTCCGTTGAACTATGCGGATTACTATTACCTGGAAGCCCTGAAACGCTTCATGGACCTGAAAGGTATCAGCTACAAAAACCTCTAATAACCAGACTGTAAACCAACAAACATTATGAATAAGACTTTTAAATATATCGTCCTGCTGGCACTTGCCTGCTTCGTTGGCAAAGCAAATGCCCAGGAATTGAAAACCGAAGTGTTCTCGCTCCTCAACCTGGATTATCCCGGACTGGAGAAAGTAAAGACCCTGCACCAGGAAGGCAAAGATGCCGATGCAGCCAAAGCATTGCTCGACTACTACCGTGCACGTACCAACGTGAAGACTCCCGACATAAACCTGAAAAAGGTTACCATCGGCAAGGACGAACAGAAAATGGCCGACGAGGCTCTGCAACATACATTCTTTGCCCACAAAGGCTACCAGCCGTCATTCAACTACGGTGAAGACATCGACTGGAGATACTGGCCGGTAAAGGACAACGAACTGCGCTGGCAGTTGCACCGCCACAAATGGTTTACTCCCATGGGCAAGGCCTATCGTGTAAGCGGCGACGAGAGATACGCCGTAGAGTGGACCAAACAGTACATCGACTGGATCAAGAAAAACCCGCTGGTGAAGGTCGACAAGAAAGAGTATGAAATGACCGGTGACAACCAACTGAAAGGTGATGTGGAAAACGCACGTTTCGCATGGCGTCCGCTGGAAGTGAGCAACCGTCTGCAAGACCAGACCTCACAGTTCCAACTGTTCCTTCCGTCTCCCTCTTTCACTCCGGAGTTCCTGACCGAGTTCCTGGTAAACTACCACAAACATGCCATCCATATACTGGGCAATTACTCTGCACAGGGCAATCACCTGCTGTTCGAGGCACAGCGTATGATCTACGCCGGCGCTTTCTTCCCCGAATTCAAAGAGGCTGCTGCCTGGAGAAAGAGCGGCATCGACATCATGAACCGTGAAATCAACGTACAGGTGTATAACGACGGCGGACAGTTCGAGCTCGACCCGCACTACCACCTCGCTGCCATCAACATTTTCTGCAAGGCACTGAACATTGCCGACCTGAACGGTTTCCGCAACGAGTTCCCGCAGGAGTATCTGGATACAATCGAGAAAATGATTGTATTCTATGCCAACGTTTCTTTCCCCGACTACACCAACCCGTGTTTCAGCGATGCCAAACTCACCAATAAGAAAGAAATGCTGAAGAACTACCGCAACTGGAGCAAGATGTTCCCGAAGAACCAGTTCATCAAGTATCTGGCAACAGACGGCAAAGAAGGCGCACTGCCCGAATATCTCTCTAAAGGTTTCCTGAAATCCGGTTTCTTCGTATTCCGTAACTCTTGGGGAACGGATGCCATGCAAATGGTTGTAAAGGCCGGCCCGAAAGCATTCTGGCACTGCCAGCCGGATAACGGTACTTTCGAACTCTGGTTCAACGGCAAAAACCTGTTCCCCGATTCCGGTTCTTACGTATATGCCGGCGAGGGCGAAGTGATGGAACAACGCAACTGGCACCGTCAGACCTGCGTACACAACACCGTAACGCTGAACAACAAGAATCTGGACCAGACCGAATCCGTAACCAAGCTGTGGCAGCCGGAAGGCAACGTACAGATACTGGTTACCGAGAATCCGAGCTACAAGAACCTGAAACACCGCCGTTCCGTATTCTTCGTAGACAACAGCTACTTCGTAATTGTAGACGAAATGGTGGGAAGCCAGAAAGGCTCCATTAACCTGCACTACCAGATGCCGAAAGGCGAAATCGCCAACAGCCGCGAGGACATGACTTTCGTCACTCAGTTTGAAGAAGGAAGCAACATGAAGCTGCAATGCTTCGGCCCCGAAGGCATGACGATGAAAAAAGAGCCGGGCTGGTGCTCCACCGCTTACCGCAAACGCTACAAACGCATGAACGTATCCTTCAATGTGAAGAAAGACAGCGAAGATGCAGTACGTTACATCACCGTTATCTGTCCGATAAAGAACAGCGCAGACGCCCCCAAATTGTCTGCCAAGTTCAAAAACAAGGCATTCAATGAAAACGGACTGGAAGTAGAGGTGAAAGTAAACGGCAAGAAACAGTCTTTAAATTACAAATTATAATATAAAAGCAACATGACGAAAGGGAGTGCCCAAAAATGAAAAGCAAAGCGATAGCGATTTTAGTTTTTGAGCAGTCCCTTTCTTCATAATGAAAAGCGATACATCCCGGTTATGAAAAACAATCTTTCCAATGTACTTCTTCCGTTAGCCACATTAAGCCTCGCTTCCTGTGCCGGCCAGCAAAAAGAAGAACCCAAGCGTCCGAACATAATTTTCATGATGACGGACGACCATACCACACAAGCCATGTCCTGCTATGGCGGCAATCTCCTGCAAACTCCCAACATGGATCGTATAGCCAACGAAGGTATCCGTATGGACAACTGCTACGCGGTCAATGCCCTTTCCGGCCCGTCACGCGCCTGCGTCCTTACCGGTAAGTTCAGCCACGAAAACGGCTTTACGGATAATGCAAGCACCTTCAACGGCGACCAGCAGACATTCCCGAAACTGCTCCAGCAAGCCGGCTACCAGACGGCTATGATCGGCAAATGGCACCTTATCAGCGAACCGCAGGGCTTCGACCACTGGAGCATCCTGAGCGGCCAGCACGAACAGGGCGATTATTACGACCCCGATTTCTGGGAAGACGGCAAACATATCGTAGAGAAAGGCTATGCCACGGACATCATCACAGACAAGGCCATCAAATTCCTCGAAGGCAGGGACAAGAACAAACCGTTCTGCATGATGTATCATCAGAAAGCGCCTCACCGCAACTGGATGCCGGCTCCGCGCCACTTGGGCATCTTCAACAATACCACATTCCCGGAACCCGCCAGCCTGTTCGACGACTACGAGGGACGCGGCAGAGCAGCACGTGAACAGGACATGTCCATCGAACATACCCTGACCAACGACTGGGACTTGAAACTGCTGACCCGCGAAGAGATGCTGAAGGATACCACCAACCGCCTTTACAGCGTATACAAGCGCATGCCTGCCGCCGTACAGGACAAATGGGACTCCGTATATGCGCAGCGCATTGCCGAATACCGCAAAGGCGACCTGAAAGGTAAGGCGTTAATCAGTTGGAAATACCAGCAATACATGCGCGACTATCTGGCTACCGTACTGTCTGTGGACGAAAATATCGGCCGCCTTCTGAACTATCTTGAAAAGACCGGAGAGCTGGACAATACAATCATCGTCTACACTTCCGACCAGGGCTTCTTCCTCGGCGAACACGGCTGGTTCGACAAGCGCTTCATGTACGAGGAATGCCAGCGCATGCCGCTTATCATCCGCTATCCCAAAGCCATCAAGGCGGGAAGCACAAGCAATGCAATCTGCATGAATGTGGACTTCGCTCCCACTTTCCTCGACTTTGCCGGTGTGGAAATCCCGTCGGACATTCAGGGAACTTCCTTGAAACCGGTGCTGGAGAACGAAGGCAAGACACCCGCCGACTGGCGCAAGGCTGCCTACTACCACTATTATGAATACCCTGCCGAGCATTCGGTAAAACGTCATTACGGCATCCGTACACAGGACTTCAAACTGATTCATTTCTACAACGACATCGACGAATGGGAAATGTACGACCTGAAAGCCGACCCGCGCGAAATGAACAACGTGTTCGGCAAGCCTGAATACGCCGAAAAGCAGAAAGAGCTGATGCAACTGCTGCAAGAGACTCAAAAACAGTATAAAGACAACGACCCCGACGAAAAAGTAAACGAGCTTTTCAAGGGCGACAGAAGATTAATGAAAAACAGATAAAACCATTAAATTTATTATCATGGATAGAAGAAGTTTTCTAAAAAACACAGGCTGGTCTTTTCTCGGACTGGCAGCTTCGGGAAGCCTGCTCGGCTCTTGCGTGGCAGGAAGCAAAGAAGCAAAGAAGATTATGCCGTCGGCAAGCAACCTGAAAGTATTCTGGGGCGACTTGCACAACCACTGTAACCTCACTTACGGACACGGCGATATGCGCGATGCTTTCGAGGCGGCCAAAGGCCAGCTGGACTTTGTCAGCGTAACGCCCCATGCCATGTGGCCGGACATTCCGGGTGCAAACGACCCTCGTCTGAAATGGGTAATCGACTACCATACCGGAGCTTTCAAGCGTCTGCGCGAAGGCGGCTATGAGAAGTACGTAAAGATGAGCAACGAATACAACAAGGAAGGCGAATTCCTTACCTTCATCGGATACGAGGCCCACAGCATGGAGCACGGCGACCACGTGGCGCTGAACTACGACCTGGATGCGCCGCTCGTGGAATGTACCTCTATCGAAGACTGGAAAGAGAAAGCCAAAGGACATAAAGTATTCGTTACTCCGCACCACATGGGCTATCAGGGCGGTTACCGCGGTTACAACTGGAAATGCTTCACCGAAGGAGACATCACTCCGTTCGTCGAGATGTATTCCCGTCACGGTCTGGCGGAAAGCGACCAGGGCGATTATCCGTACCTGCACGATATGGGTCCCCGCCAATGGGAAGGAACCATCCAGTACGGTCTGGAGCAAGGACATAAATTCGGTATCATGGCTTCCACCGACCAGCACTCCGGCTATCCGGGCAGCTACGGCGACGGCCGCATCGGTGTCCTGGCTCCGTCACTGACCCGCGACGCCATCTGGGAAGCTCTCCGCACCCGCCACGTATGTGCCGCCACCGGTGATAAAATCATCATCGACTTCCGCCTCAACGACGCTTTCATGGGCGATGTAGTCCGTGGCAACAGCCGCCGCATCTACCTGAACGTAACCGGCGAAAGCTGCATCGACTATGTAGACGTTGTCAAGAACGGCCAGATACTGGCACGCATGAACGGCCCGTTGACCCCGGTTGCACCGGAAGGCGACACCGTTCGCTGCAAAGTAAAAGTGGATTTCGGCTGGAACCGCGAAGAGCGCTATGTGCACTGGCAAGGCAAGCTGTCTGTCAACAAGGGCCGTATCGTAAGCGTTACCCCCTGCTTCCGCGGCGCTGCCTTCACTTCTCCTCAGGAGGGCGAAACCGAATTCAAGACACATGTCAACCGCATCCTTTCCGTAGGCGAGAAGGAAACGGAACTGGACTTGTACAGCAGCAAGAACCCGAATACCACCACCGCAGCCATGCAGGCGGTAATCCTCGACCTGGAGATGCCGAAAGACGGCGTGCTTACTGCAGACTTCAACGGCAAGAAGTTCGAACACACACTGGGCGAACTGCTCGAAGGTTCACGTTCGCACTTCATGATAGGCTGGTTGAGCGAAGCCATTCTCTTTAACCGCGCCATGCCCGAAAGCTGCTTCACCGTAGAGCACTACATGGAAGACAAAGAGCCGCAGCGCGACACCGATTATTATTATGTACGCGTGCGCCAGCGCGACGGACAATGGGCATGGAGTTCTCCTATATGGGCTGAAAGAGTTTGACAATCATGAAAAAATACGCTATAGGAATTGACCTTGGCGGTACTTCCGTGAAATACGCCCTTATCGACAATGAAGGCGTATTTCACTTTCAAGGGAAGCTGCCGTCGAAAGCCGATGTATCTGCGGAAGCGGTAATCGGCCAGTTGGTAACCGCCTGCAAAGAGGCAATGGCTTCGGCCCTGCAACTCGGAGTAGCGGTGGAAGGAATAGGTATAGGCACTCCCGGCATTGTGGATGAAACCAACCGCATTGTGCTGGGCGGAGCCGAGAATATCAAAGGCTGGGAGAATCTGAATCTTGCCGACCGCATCGAAGCGGAAACGGGGCTGCCCGTGCAGATGGGCAACGACGCCAACCTGATGGGACTGGGAGAAACGATGTACGGAGCCGGACAAGGCGCACAGAATGTGGTGTTCCTGACCGTGGGAACCGGCATCGGCGGCGCAGTGGTCATCGGTGGCAAACTGTTCAACGGCTTTGCCAACCGCGGCACCGAACTGGGCCATGTGCCCCTCATCGCCAACGGCGAACCCTGCGCATGCGGCTCTGTGGGCTGTCTGGAACATTACGCCTCCACTTCCGCACTGGTGCGCCGTTTCAGCAAGCGTGCCGCAGAAGCGGGCATCTCGTTTCCGGGCGAGGAAATCAACGGAGAGCTTATCGTACGCCTCTACAAAGAAGGAGACAAGCTGGCAACGGAATGCCTGGACGAGCATTGCGACTTCCTGGGACACGGCATCGCCGGATTCATCAACATCTTCAGCCCGCAACGCATCGTAATAGGCGGCGGACTGTCCGAAGCCGGCGACTTCTATATCCGGAAAGTCAGCGAGAAGGCACACCGCTATGCCATAGCCGACTGTGCCGTGAACACTCAAATCATGGCTGCATCTTTAGGTAACAAGGCAGGAAGTATCGGCGCTGCGTCACTGGTCTTCTCACTAAACACGAAATAGTATGAAAAAGAATTTAGGAATGCTGGCGCTGATTATGGCGTTCTGGTTCACCATATCGTTTATCACCAATATCCTGGGACCGCTCATTCCGGACATTATCCATAACTTTAACCTGAGCGACCTGGCGATGGCGGGCTTCATCCCTACTTCTTTCTTCATCGCCTATGCCATCATGTCGGTTCCCGCCGGACTGATGATCGACCGTTTCGGCGAGAAACCGGTACTGTTTCTGGGCTTCCTGATGCCGTTCATCGGCACTACGCTGTTTGCCTGCATACACACCTACCCCATGCTGCTTGCCTCATCGTTCATCATCGGCTTGGGCATGGCTATGCTGCAAACTGTGCTAAACCCGTTGCAACGCGTTGTAGGCGGCGAAGAAAACTATGCTTTCGTGGCGGAAGTGGCCCAATTCGTATTCGGCATCGCTTCGTTCCTGAGTCCGCTGGTATATACGTACCTCATTCACGAGCTCAATCCGGACATATACACGGAAGGCAGGAACTTTTTCATCGACCTGCTGGCAGGTATCACCCCGCCCGATCTGCCTTGGGTATCGCTTTACTGGGTATTCACGCTGCTGTTGCTGGTGATGCTGGTTGCCGTAGGGCTTTCCCGTTTCCCGAAAATCGAGTTGAAAGAAGATGAGAAAGGCGGTTCGAAAGACTCCTACCTGGCGTTGTTCAGGCAGAAATACGTATGGCTGTTCTTCCTCGGCATCTTCTGTTATGTAAGTACGGAACAGGGAACTTCCATCTTTATGAGTACGTTCCTCGAACAGTATCACGGAGTGAACCCGCAGGTGGAAGGCGCAAAGGCCGTAAGTTACTTCTGGGGACTGATGACTGCCGGCTGCCTCGTAGGCATGGTGCTGTTGAAGCTCATTGACAGCAAACGGCTGCTCCAGCTATCGGGCGGACTCACCATCATCCTACTGCTCACCGCACTCTTCGGAAGCAAGGAAGCATCCATCATTGCCTTCCCTGCCATCGGTTTCAGCATTTCCATGATGTACTCCATCGTGTTCTCGCTGGCGCTGAATTCGGCATCGCAACACCACGGTTCGTTTGCCGGCATCCTGTGTTCGGCAATCGTGGGCGGAGCAGGCGGCCCGATGATTATCAGCATGCTTGCCGATGCCACTTCGCTGCGTACCGGAATGCTGATTATCCTCGTGTTTGTAGGCTACATCACATTCATCGGTTTCTGGGCGCACCCGCTGATTAACAACAAGACGGTAAGCCTGAAAGAGCTTTTCAAGAAGTAAAAGACAAGAACGGCACACAATAAAAAAGAGACCGCAACGGCTTGCTGCCGCATGCGGTCTCTTTACTTTACACAACCCTTTTTATATCTAAAATCTACATAACTGGTTCACTACTTTCCTTCCGCAGCATCCGGCCGGGTATTTATGGTACAGATGCTCACCCGGTTCCAGTCCGGTTCTTCAAACATATAACCCACTCCCTGACCTTCGGCAACAATCCGGTCTTTGGCGATTCTATATCTATTGACCAGCATATTGCGCACGGCCTCGGCACGCTGGCGGGCGATGCGTTCGTTCACCTCCGCACTGCCTTCGGGAGAGGCATACCCTTTGATAACGACTCCCGCTTCCTTATGATTTCTCAGATAAGTGGCGATGCGCTCCACATTGGGCAACTGTGAATTATCGATGCCGATTCTGCCCTGGCGGAACGTAATCACCGACTCCAACAGCTTCTTGCTGTTGTCGATAGTATCCTTCACCACTTCCGGTTTCCGGTTCCGGCAAGCTGCCAGTTCACTTTCCAAATCGGAAACTTTCCGGTTGGCATCCTGCAATACTTTGGCGGTATTGTCGGCCTCGGCACGGAGACGGTTGATTTGGGCGTTCAGTTGGTTGACTTCCGCCTGGTCGTAAGGCCTTACTTCGGTGAAGTAATGGCGGCCGTTGCTGCATCCGAAATGGTAAGTCAGCCCGGCGCTGATTTCCCAGGCTGCACGGTTGGCATGGAAACGCACGGCTTCCGTACCCATAGCGTTCATATCATACACCAAAGCCGGTTTCACAGCCAATGTCCATGCCTTGCTTTCTCCCAGGTTGAAGTTGAAATTCAGTCCCAGTTTGCTGGACATACTGTTACGGTCTTCGCCCATACCGGAGTTTACGTAATAATGCAACCAGCCGATACCTGCCACAGCCTCAACCTCAAACAGACGGGGCGCACCGTTATACCCCGCAAAGAGATTACCTAAGTTGACCAGCCCCAGCAGACTGACGTTTGACGCGTCAAAAGCCGTTTTGCTGCCCGTAGTGTTAAAGCTGCCCATAGCCTCCAGGCTCAGGCCGAAGGCAGGTGTCAGATACTTATCCACATGCACGCCCACTACCGGACGCATGTTCTTAAAGAACGAGTGATGCGTCAGCGGAGTCGTTCCACCCGCATTGACACCTATCGCCCAGTTGTCGGCAAACTTGTTTCCGGTCAGCGCCGTTTGTCCGTCAGCGTAGCCAACCGCAACACTCAACAATAATAAACTCGCTAAAATCTTCTTCATACAATTTTCTGTTTTAAGTTAGTACATAAATTTATAAATAGATGTTGAAAGCCTGTTTACAGAGCTTCCCAGTACTTCATATTGGTAATTCTTTCCAGCAGCACTTTTCTGTCGCCCTCGCGTACACTGTTGCCTGCCGCAACCGGGATGATGCTTGCCCGTTTGCCTATACCGTGCCATTTCAGCATAGCTGCCGGAACGCCGCGTTCGAGCAATGCCTCATACACTCTTTTGGCACGTCGGTTGGAAAGCTCCGTATTATAAGCGCTGCTTCCCCTTGCATCGGTGTAGCCGGTAATCAGGAAGCGGGCGTCGGGATAGCTTTTCAGAAGCCCGGCCAGCCTGTCGAGCGTTTTTTCCGAAGCAGCCGTCAGCACATCCTTGTCAAACTCGAAGTAGATATTATCCAGCAGGTCGCACGCCATTGCTTCGACAGAGCCGGCTGTATCCGCCTGCTTCTCTACAATCCGCTCAACAATCTTTTCCACTTCAACAGGTTTCTCTATCTCCACATACTTCACTACCGGAGCCTGCTTTTTGCTCTTTCCGCCAATGCGCCAGATGACGCGGGCAGACACCTGCACAAAGTGAGGAAGATTCTTCTGCACCGGCAGGAGATATTCACCTTGCAAGCCAAGCCCGAAGGAATTGCTTAGCCACGCATTTACACCTGCACCGAACGAAAGCGGAACAAAAGAGTTCTTATCCGATGAGCGCCCGTCGGGATTCCACACATCGGACGATTCCCAGTGCGCCTCTCCTGTGGGGTCGTCCACAAAATTGCCGCCATAGGCAGACGCGAAATTCTTATGCAGGTAATTCACCCCCACTCTGAGGTAGGGTTCCACCCATTGAGACTCAAACAAGGGAGTAAAGCGGAACTGCATGCCCAAACCGCCCATATACAGCAGATCGTGTTTCCGGTCATTGCCCGCAATCCGGTTCTTGTTTTTCGCCACGCCTACCGTACCTTGCAAATCCAGATAAAACCACCGGTTCAGTTCCCGTGCCACATACAGGTTTGCTCCTCCCATCAGGTGGTTGGCCTTCAGGTTGTACATATAATTATCCGGAGTACTCTGGAAACCGGTGACAGACACGCGGCTCCAGTTTATCAACGAACCGCCTGCACCTATTTCCCATGCTTTCCTGTCCTGGCCTCTTCCCGTCAGAGGAACTGACAGGAAGAAGAGGGAGACAAGATATAGTATTGTTTTTTTCTTCATATTCATATATATTTATCTACCGTAAATCAATCAATTCATCCAGTCTGCCGGGCAATCTTTTATCTCCAAAGGTATGCGCTTGGTTCTGTCCGCAAAGTCAGCCAGGAAATACTGCTCACCTTCTTTCAGCAGATAGTAAATAAATCTACTGCGATATTCGTAACTCTCGTTATATGTTATCTGATTGGTTCCCTCTTGTCTGCCCCGAATATCCACACCTATCCAATTACCCGGATAAGCGCTTGTCAGCATAAAACGTTTGCCACCTTTCGAAAGCGGTACAGTACCGGTGTGCACAGTACCTCCCGTTCCGTTAACGAACGTACGCATTTGGATGAATACAGCACGATTTTCTGCCAAAGCGGAAGCTGGCAGCTTACCTTCCGGAGATTTCCAGATACCGGTATCCGGGTCTTTCGCAAACCTGTCGTCCTTTGGCCCCGAATAAGCATACGTTTTATAGAAATCAGGCAACTGGTCTGTATCGATTTCACCCCATAAAGTGGTTACTCCCTGTTTGATTTCCAAAAAGACAGCTCCTTCCTTGAAACCCGGAGCCGGATATATTTCCGGAATATGAATCTTATCCTGCAAATATACGGTCTGTCCGTAATCATTATAAGGACCGGCACCGTCACCGAAGTAAAGGCCTGAATAAAACTCGTTCCCATCCCACTCGTATTTTAACAACCCATTAATCGTATCATTCTTTGCCACGTTAGCTTTTTCCGTAGGAGTCAGTACCAAAGGACGCCGTATATAGAGAGATGTCTCGCCAGTACTATAAGTGTAACTCGTGCTTTTATCCAAATTTCCCTCATTTACAGGTTGATTTATATCTTTTATTTTAGCAGCTCTCATCATATAAGACTTAAGATTACTTGGATAATCGCTCCACTCTCCGTCTATCTGGCGCTCATATTTAAAGTATACATATGTATATCTGGTTGCATTTATGTCAGACGAATTATAACTCAAATATACCGTACTCACCGTAGCCCTCACATTTACCCTATTTGGAACCAGCGTATTATTGGCACTTGTTTCCTGCACTCCGCCAACCGTTACGGTTACACTGCCTGTCCGGCGTGATAAAGGTTGGTTGTCCGGCAACTTATCCCATGCCACCTTGAACTGTCCGTTGTCATCGGTTGTGAAGGTTTCTGTTGCTCCTACTCCGGGCAATCCGCTTACCTGCACGCCTGCGGCTACTTTCTTTCCCGTTTTGTCATACACGGTAAAGAGCACTGAACCGTCCGTAGGAATCACATATTCCCGTAACTGGGAGTTCCAATAATCAGGAATGACATTATATTTTCCTACTTGTATTTCAATCACCGAAGACCTGCCCGTCAGGAAATCCCAGAAGTCCGTCTGCTTGTTCCGGTCTGCCGGCCATTTCTGGTCGGGTTTATGAGGATTATCCACTTCACCGGATGCGATGTATTCTTTCCAAAGTTCATAGGCACTCTTTCCGTTCGTACCATTCGTGCCGTTTGTACCATTTGTTCCGTTTGTACCATCCTTACCGTCTTTCCCGAAAGACGGCTTTCCAGTATCCGTACCGTTGATATACCAGTTACCATTCTCGCCAATGGCCACTTCCGGAGATTTCCCGTCGGCACCGACGGCTTTCTTACCCGTATCCGTACCGTCTACGAACCAGTTGCCGTTATTACCGATGGTAATCGTAGGCGACACGCCGTCTTTTCCATCCGTGCCCGTGGCTTTCTTACCGGTGTCCACGCCATTGACAAACCAGTGGTCGTTAGCACCGATGGTTACGGTAGGCGGCACGGCATCTTTACCGTTCGCACCGTCCTTGCCCGCTTCTCCCTGCGCGGCAATGCCCGTATCCTCATTTCCTACAAACCAATGGCCGTTATCACCGATATGCGGTGTCTGGCCGCTCTCGCCGGTAGCGCCTGTGAGGAAATACCAGAAATCCTGCACCGTATTGTTGCCGGCAGGCCATTTGCTGCCGGGGTTGTGCGGATTATCCACACTGCCGTCGGCAATCATATCCTTCCACTGGTCAAAAGCACTCTTTCCGTCTTTCCCGTCTTTCCCGTCATTTCCTTTAAGATACTTGAAAAAGTCTGCAACTTCCGTCCTGTCTTTCGGCCAGTCTACCGTTCCGTCCGCTACTTTTTCTTTCCAAAACTCATAGGCCGAAAGCCCGGTATCACCTTTAGGCCCTTTGGGCATAGTTATGTCAACATCGGTACAGGCAGCTATCAATAAGCATACAGCTATACCATACCATTGTATAAATCTAAATTTACTCATCTGAACTTCAAATATTTAATTAGCTTATAGTTTGTATATACTGTTTATAAGGTGCAAATGGCAAACGGATACATGTTTCGGGCAGCAAGGAGTCCTTTTATTTCGTTTGCAAAAATAAACACACATTTACAACACACCATTTCAGATAAAGGACATTTAATTTCCCTTTTCGGACAAAGTGCCCGAAAAATGAATAAACAAGCGGTAAACATCTGTTTCATACCCATATATACTGAAACAGATGGCAGTTGTCCTTGCTCTCCATGATGCCTTTCCGTTTCAATGCCGAATACAAGTCCTCGCACGATTTCATGCCTATGCCGTGCAGCTTTGCCAACGCATTAAACCCGTTCTTCTTGACGAAGCGCAGAAGGTCTTCCAGCAGATAGATGTTATACTCCCTGAGCCTGCGCAGGATTCTCGGAGTTATCTCAAGCACTGCCAGGGGCGTTGACAGCATATTCAGGTATTCAACGGGGATGCCCCGCTCCTTGAACGGTACGACAACCCTCACCGGAGTACGGTCGATGTTCCTTTTGGACAGAAGCGACCGGCAGTTCCTGTATCTCACCCTAATCGCCTGAAGCTCCTGCCGTTCCTGCGCCATGGCATCCCAATCGTCCATAATCTCTTCTACCGACCTCTCATACATAGAGGCCAGTTCTTTTGCCGAAAGGCCGTATTTCTCCACAAGTTCCTGCATGCCGTCTTTCCTTGTCAGCAGGGAGCAGAAAATATCCTGCTCCCTGGGGTCTTTTATCTGCATGGACATCTTCCTGACAAGCCGTTCAAAACTGTGCATACAGTGGTTCTTCTTCTCCATTAAATATTTCATAGTGTTACGATTGTTTTTTGATGTGGCTCTCCTCGCGCAGGTGGGTCGGGGTTGTGCCGAACTGTTTCTTGCAGTAGCAGGTGAGGTGCGCGGAAGAGCTGAAACCGAACTCCATGGCTATTTCCCGGAAAGCAATCTCCGGATCACAGATTTTCTCGTGGATAAGTTCGGCTTTCCGTTCCTGCATCCACTGATAGGGGCTTTGGTTGAAATAGTGCTGGAACTTCCGGTTGAAGGAGCGTTCCGAAACGCAGCACAGACTGGCAAACTCCTTGACGGTCTTTACCTTCCGGTAATTGTTCAGGATGAGATCCTCGAATTTGCTCCCCATTCCGGAAGCACCGGCAAAAAAGCCAGCCAGTTCGTTTTTGGCATAAAAGCCGCGCAGTATCAGAATGATTTCCTGCTGTTTAAGAATATGCATGTGCCTGCACAGCAGTCCCGTTTCCAGATAGAACAGCACCTGCCTCAAGGCATGAAGCAACGGTTTACGGATGGGCAGGGTGTGGTCGTTGGTGGCAATAGGTTTCTCATGAGAAATGGAATCGAAATACATCTTGTCGCACACCGTTATTTCCTTGTTCCAGAACAGCAGGAGGCATTCTGCCGGGGTGATGCCCGTCAAGCGGTTCTCTTCCCGCTGAGGTATGAGCACCATCCTGTTGGCATGCACGGATATGGTATGCTCCCTGCCCAGCCCTACCTGCACCTCTCCTTTGAGCACGAACAGTACACAGAAGCAACCGTCATTATCAATCCGGCCTTCTTCGTGTGCTGCTAATTCGTACCGTGAAAATCCGCTTTCATACCTCAGTTGATAATTGAAGCAGGAACGATGCTCTGACAAATAAAATAATCTCATTGATAACTTTTTAATTTATACGCCATAATAACGCATCGCTTTTTTAGATTGTTTTTTACAAAAAAGACATTTATTTATAAATTTAAGACTATCCGTAAGGTTTCGCAGGGTTTTATAAGTATTTGAAAGGTGTATTGATTCCGCTCATTAGCAGCAAGATGGCTGCCAATAAAGTCAAAGCAAAAGATTATCCCGTTCCACCGTGGAGTAGTTTTCATTCCACCACGGTGGAACAAAAACTACTCCGTGGCAGAACAAAACTTTCTCCACGGTGGAACGGATTGGTTCTTGCATGCTTTCTGCCTGATACTTATAGAGGAAACACTCGAAGATGCGCTTTGGAGGGAAAGATAATGGCTGTATTTATTATCCCCATAAATAGGGATTGTTCCATTATGGAATACTTTGTATCTTTGCCACAAAACTAAACAGATGAAACAAGGGTGCCTGAAAATAATGAGATGGTTTCTGCCTGTACTATTTATATCGTACATGGCAGGTATCACACTCTTTACTCACTCGCATGTAGTGAATGGGGTGACCATTGTCCATTCGCACCCGTTTAAGAAAGACTCTCCCCATAGTCACACCACAGTCGAATTTCAATTGATTCATTTGCTGAGCCACGTGGCGACTACCGGAGCCGGTATCTTTTTTCTCTCTTTTCAGTTTATTGCTTATCTGCTCTATACCCTTTCGTGGCGTCCGGATAGGGCAGGATACTGTTCGTCCGTCGTGGGCGTGGTATCTTTGCGGGCACCTCCTGCCGGAAGATAAAATCTCTCTCACTGCATTATTTAGAAAAATTTATTTAGTAATTCTACTATCCAAAAATGAAAATGAAGAAATATATATTTTTCCTCGTTGGCCTGTGCTGTGCCCTGTTGCCTGCTATGGCCGACCAACCGGAGCTGCTGGAACTGAAAGCGTCTGATGCCAATATTATCGGTCATGTACTCGATAAAAAAACAGGTGAACACCTCTCTTATATAACAATCGCCCTGAAAGGAACTACCATTGGTACGGTGACGGATGCCACCGGACACTATTTCCTGAAAAACCTTCCCGAAGGGAATTTTGTGCTCGAAGCCAGTTCGGTGGGGTATAAAACCATCAGTCGCAATGTCAGTCTCAGGAAAGGAAAGACACTTGAAGAAAATTTTGAGTTGGAAGAAGATGCCGTGGCGCTTGACGGAGTGGTGGTGTCGGCCAATCGCAGCGTGACCAAACGGCGCCTGGCACCTACATTGGTCAATGTGGTAGATATGAAGATGTTTGAGAGTACAAACTCTCCTACACTTTCGCAGGGGCTTAACTTCCAGCCCGGTGTCCGGGTCGAAACGAACTGTCAGAATTGCGGTTTCCAGCAGGTGCGCATCAACGGACTGGACGGTCCGTATACACAGATTCTTATCGATTCGCGTCCCATCTTCAGTGCCCTTTCCGGTGTTTACGGGTTGGAGCAAATTCCTGCCAATATGATCGAGCGCGTAGAGGTGATGCGAGGCGGAGGTTCTGCCCTGTTCGGTTCGTCCGCTATTGCCGGAACCATTAATATCATCACCAAGGAGCCACTGCGCAATTTGGGGCAGTTGGCACATACCCTTACTTCTATCGGCGGCAGCTCGTCTTTCGATAATAATACTTCGCTGAATGCATCGCTGGTGACCGATAATCATCGGGCGGGACTCTATGTGTTCGGGCAGAACCGTCATCGGGATGCGTACGATCATGATGGAGACGGTTATTCCGAAATGCCGAAACTTAAAAACCAGACGGTCGGCTTCCGTTCGTTCCTCAAGACAAGCACTTATTCTAAGTTGACATTCGAGTATCATCACTTACAGGAGTTCCGTCGTGGCGGAAACCTGCTGAACCGTCCGCCTCACGAGGCTGACATTGCCGAGCAGATTCAGCACTCTATCAACGGCGGCGGCTTGAAATTCGATTATTTTGCTCCGAATGAAAAACACCGTCTGACCGTTTATACCTCGGCACAGCATACGGACCGCGACAGTTATTATGGCAGCAAAAAAGACCAGAACGCCTATGGAAAGACAACGGACCTGACCTTTATCGGCGGTTCTCAATATGTGTACAGTTTCGGTAAATGCCTTTTCATGCCTGCCGACCTGACTGCGGGATTGGAGTATAACCGGGATAACCTGAAGGACGATATGTGGGGATACAACCGTTATACGAAGCAGACGGTAAATATCGGTAGTGCTTTTTTGCAGAATGAATGGAAAAACGAAAAATGGAGCATTCTGTTGGGCGGACGTCTGGATAAGCACAATCTAATCGACCATGTTATCTTTAGCCCTCGTGCCAATCTCCGTTTCAATCCTTCCGAGGACATTAATCTCCGCTTGAGTTATTCGTCGGGCTTCCGTGCCCCGCAGGCTTTCGACGAAGACCTGCATATTGAGAATGTAGGCGGAACGGTGTCGATGATTGAGCGTGCCAAGAATCTGAAAGAGGAAAAATCTCAGAGTTTCAGCGCCTCAGCCGATATGTATCACCGTTTCGGTGCTTTTCAGGTGAACTTCCTGGTTGAAGGTTTTTATACCAGACTGTCGGATGTATTTGTACTTGAGAACATCGGAGAGCGGGACGGCATTCTTATCAAAGAGCGGCGTAACGGTTCGGGTGCCAAAGTATTGGGACTATCGATGGAGGGAAAAATGGCTTATCTCTCTTTGTTCCAGTTACAGGCAGGAGTCACCTTGCAACAGAGCCGTTATGACGAACCGGAAAAGTGGAGCGAAACGGCACTGGCCGAGAAGAAGATTTTCCGTACACCGAATACCTATGGGTACTTTACGGCAACGTATACGCCGATCAAGCCTCTCTCATTATCCCTGTCGGGCACGTACACCGGCTCGATGCTGGTGCAGCACATGGCCGGTTATATTGACAAGGATGTGGCGGTGAATACGCGCGATTTCTTCGACATGGGAGTCAAGGTGGCCTATGATTTCAAACTTTATAAGTCGGTGGACCTGCAATTGAGTGCAGGTGTGCAGAATGTGTTCAATGCTTATCAAAACGATTTCGACCAGGGAGTGGAGCGTGACTCCGGATATATTTACGGTCCGGCTGCTCCGCGAAGCTATTTCGCCGGAATAAAGATCAGCTATTAACTCCATTACATTTGAATGGAAACCGATCTGCTGTTCGGTCGAAATGAAAAAGAGCGTAATGAACGGCGTTTACGCCTGCTCATTACGCTCCGAAGTTATAAAATACTATTTACTGGTTTGAGGATATTGGTTGGGGAATGAATTTAGTTATGGTCATTCTTAGTTCCGTAACCATAGATATACCAATCGGCTATGCTTAACTTTCCGTCATTATCCAATGTTACGTAGATACGGGCATACCCACCCCAATAAGAGCTATATTCATCCATAAACTCTTCAGTTGTTGTGGTTTCAGATGTATTTTCATCCAAAACGATACTTATAGCACCTGTCGGTTCTGCATCAGGATCGAAATCTGTAAAGAAAGAAAGTTCTTTTACTAAATCCTCAATCTCATTTGGCTTCGCGTCAGCCTGTTTTATCATATATACCTTTTTCGTTCCGTTACCTTTCGTTACCTTCAAGTCAGCAGTATACATTCCGGCATCAGTCGTTTCGGTTCTTTCAACACTCAAAGTAAGTGCACCAGTACCTGTCCAGTCTGTTGTTGACGGAACTTCCTCTACCGCTTTGGTTTGAATACCGTCATTTCCCTTATTGGCTTTAGCTACCAAGTCCATAACTTTACTCAACTTACCATCTTTGTCAACTGTAACAGCTCTCAAATAGTAAGTTTCTCCCGGAGAAGTAATACGCAAACCGCCTTCATCTGTCTTAAGACTAGCCAAATCAGCCACAGCATACTCATACCAGTTTACATCTCTTGAATCTTCATCAGACATAACCCAATTAAGGTCTAAAGAACCCGGTCCTGTACCCAAATCCCATAGTATACGGACAAATTCAACCTCATCGTTAACAGTGATATCTACAGGCAGTCTTTCCGATGTCTGTTGGTCAGGGAAAGATACATTGGTAATCTCGCCCGCTCCGTCAAAGACTGGCGCTGCCGTTTTAACCTTCTGATAAACAACCTTTCCGATTTTGCCTTCTTTATCGATAGGAATAGCATATACGATAAATTCCGTATCCGGCTTCATATCCTTGTTGGCAAATTCTTTGGAGAACGGTCCGGTATAAGCCAAAGGTACTTCAGCACCCAGTCTGACAATGCTGGCGCAAATTTCATCCTCGGTCATGTTATCAAAGGATTTACCACCGCTTGCAATCAATTCTGCACTTGACTGTCCCACATGTATTCTGCTGCAACTTTCATCTGCCGTAAAGGTAGCTTCAAAGCTTTTCAGCTTTATCTTGTCTTTAGGCACGTCTATGGTTACTGCCACCTGTCCGGTAAGTTCCGGTTCGGGAACGGTAATCTCTTTCGTATAGACCTTGGCTTTGCTCTCGGCATCCAACGCATATACGGCAATGATAACCTGGATTTCATCGGCTTCCAGCGACCTCAGGATGATACCCTTGCTTTCACTGATGTCCTTGTCTTTCAAGGCAGCTCTAACCAAAGTCTTTTCGGTGAATGTAGCGCTGACATCCGACCAGTTGTAAGGCTGCATAGGATAGTCGGCATTGGGATTCAAGGAAAGTTCGGCATCTTCAATGAAAGTTTCTTCCTTATAAATCTCTACGTATTTATCTCCACCGCCGCCTTCGAGGTCCTGGCCCATGTAGCCTTTGTTAATAGCGCCAATCACATACTTGGTACATTTGGCACTCTTCTTCACCACTACGTCTACGGAGAAAGCGGAAAGGTTCTTGACTTCAAACTCCACCAGCTCGGTCATTACATCCTCGCTCTTGAATGCGAATTCCTTTGAAACTTCCTTGCTCTTGCCGGTTTCGTTCTCGGCGTAAACAGTCAGCGTGTAAGTCACATCCATATCAACGGGAATTTCCAGACGGGTTTCGTCCTTACCGGTCACAGCCATATATGCGGCAGCGCTCTGCCCTTTCGGTTCACATTTCCAATACCACTTTTCCGTTTCCTCGGAAGGTGTAACGGTTACTACAGCCTTGGCGTTGTCGGCGCTAAGGGCGGGTTCACTCACTGCGATGGTCGGTAAAGCAGGTTTGCCGGGTGTCGGATCGTCTTTGTCGTCCGAGCAACTTGCCCATACGCAAGCAGCCATTGCCAGTATGGGAAGCATCGTTCTAAAAATGTTTTTCATACATCATTAAATGATTAATTAATAAATAAAGAAAATAGTAAGAAAACAGGGGGATAATAAAGAAAAAAGCAAAAACAGGAAAGGGGTTATCACACTGTTATCTTTTTGCAAAATTATAAATAATTTATAAAAACAACATAGAATATATATTTTTTTTTCGGAACTTTCTCTATATTTGTTGCAAATATATCCAAAGAAAGTTTTAAACAAAGGGTGTTTTGTAAATAAAAAATTAACATTATTACAGCATTCTTAAAAGCAGACAAACAACAAGCAACCCCGATGTTATCCTTTAATTGGACTGATATTATAGAAAAACGTAAGCAAACAAAACTGTAAAAAAAATAAAAGGACGGCAATATACACTTTAAAAATGTCTCTTTCCGCTCCAGACTAAAAAACAGAAACATTAAGTATTAATCAAATCATTAGAAGAACAAAGATGAGAAAATCAATTCTCTTGTTTGTGCTTTTAACTCTGTTCGGAATCCCGTACCTATTGGCACAGGGCGGATTCCGGATTACAGGACAAATCCTATCGGCGGAAGACAACCTGCCGGTAATCGGAGTATCTGTAGTTGAAAAAGGCACAACAAACGGTGTAATTACCGATATCGACGGAAATTACAGTATCACAGTAAGCAAGTCTCCCGCCACCTTGCAGTTTTCGTACGTAGGCATGAAGACGGTAGAAAAGCTGTTTACAGCGGCAACCCGCTACAATGTGATTATGCAACCGAACACCGAAATGGTGGACGAAGTGGTAGTAGTGGCATACGGCGTGCGCAAGAAAGGAACCATAGCCGGCTCCGTATCCACCGTAAAAGCGGAAAAGATGGAAAATGTGCCGGCAGCCGGCTTCGACCAGGCGTTGCAGGGACAGACACCGGGATTGTCGGTCATCTCCAATTCGGGAGAACCCAGCAAAGCCGCCGTGTTCCAGATACGCGGCACAAACTCAATCAACTCAGGCACATCGCCGCTGTTTATCCTCGACGGCGTACCCATTGCAAGTTCGGACTTCAACACCATCAGCCCGGGCGACATCGAATCCATTTCCGTGCTCAAGGACGCCTCGTCCACCTCTATCTACGGAGCACGCGCCGCCAACGGCGTAGTGGTAATCACCACCAAGCGCGGACTCTCCATAGACAAGGCGAAAGTAACGCTGCGCGCGCAATACGGCTTCTCGCAACTGGCATCCGACGGCAAATGGACCATGATGAACACCCCCGAACGCATACAGTTTGAGAAAGAAATAGGCCTGGACACCGGGCAGGACTACGACCTGCTCTCACGCACCAACGTCAACTGGCTGAAAGAGATATTCAACGACCGCGCGCCGTTGCAGAACTACGAAATCTCCGTGAACCGCGCCACCGACCGCCTCAACTACTACGTATCGGGCGGGTTCTACGACCAGGACGGTATCGCCCAGAACTCTTCCTTCCGGCGCTACAACATGCGCGCCAATGCCGAAGTGAAAGCCAGCAACTGGCTGAAAATAGGCACAAGCACCATGTCCGCCTACGAAGAGGTGCAGCAGGCGGAAGAGGGAGAAATGGCGATTTACACGCCGATAGCCGGCTCGCGCTTCATGCTCCCCTATTGGAGCCCCTACAACGCAGACGGCTCGATAGCCTCGGAGAACAACGGCACATGGACGGGCACGGGACAGAACCCCATCGAATGGATGGCGAACAACCCGGTGAGCTATAAGAAGTACAAGGTACTCTCCACCGTATTTGCCGACATCACCCCGATACAGAACCTGACCGTACGCATACAGTTCGGCGCCGACTACTCGCACGCCACCACTTTCATGCAGTCGTTCCCAAGCTACGTCATTAACAACGAGCAGGGCACTGCCGGACGCAACTCCTCGGACGTGCTGAAACTGAGCGAAACCGCCACCGCCAACTACCGCTGGGCGCTGAACGACGACCACTCCTTCAACTTCATGCTGGGGCAGGAAGCCATGGACTACCAGTCGAGCGGCTTCCAGGTAGTGACGAAAGGACAGTCCAGCGACTTCCTCACGAACATCAGCTCCGGCACGCGCGCCTCGTCCTGGGACGACACCACCAGCGCATATTCCTACCTCTCGTTCTTCCTGCGCGGCGAGTACAACTACAAAGACCTCTACTACGGCGAAATGGCACTGCGCACCGACGCCTCCTCGCGCTTCGGCAAAGACCACCGCTGGGGTATGTTCTGGTCGCTGGGATTTATGTGGAACATCAAAAACGAATCGTTCCTGAAAGACACCGAATGGCTGACAAGCGCGCAAATCGCACTCAGCACCGGTACTTCGGGCAACTCGGAGATACCCTACTACGACCACCTGGCACTCGTTGCGGGCGGGCCGAAGTATAACGACGAAGCCGGTATCTACCCCAAACAGAGCGGCAACGAAGAGCTGAGCTGGGAACAGACCTGGTCCAACAACATCGGGCTGCGCCTGGGCTTCTTCAACCGCGTCAACCTCGACATCGACTTCTACCACAAGAAAACCACCGACATGCTGATGTCCGTACCCGAAAGCTATGCCATTACCGGCGAGGGCTACCGCTGGGACAATATCGGGGCGATGGTGAACCGGGGCGTGGAAGTGTCGGTCAACAGCGACATCATACGCACCAAAGATTTCACCTGGAACCTCAACGCCAACGTGTCCTACAACAAGAACAAGCTGGTGGAACTGTACAACGGCGTGCAGGAGTACGTAAACTCCACCACCGGACTGAAATTCGTCGTGGGGCATCCGGTGCATGAATACTTCCTGAACCGCTACGCCGGCGTGAACCCCGCCAACGGCGACGCCCTGTGGTACACCAAAGATGGCGAGCTGACCACCGAATTCAACGAAAGCGACAAGGTGATGACCGGCAAGACGTTCGATTCGCCGTGGGCGGGCGGCTTCGGCACTACCTTCGCCTGGAAGGGCCTTTCGCTGTCGGCACAGTTCAGTTGGATGGCCGACCGCTGGGTGATGAACAACGACCGCTTCTTTGAAGAGAGCAACGGACTGTACAGCACCTACAACCAGTCGCGCCGGCTGCTGTACGACCGCTGGAAGAAACCGGGCGACATCACCGACATCCCCCGCTACGGCGTGACGGCGCAACTGGACGACCGCTTCCTGGAGAACTCCTCGTTCCTGCGCCTCAAGAACCTGACACTGGCATACGCACTGCCGCAGCCACTGCTGAAAAAGACCAACTTCTTCACCTCGGCACGCGTGTACCTGCAAGGCCAGAACCTGCTGACCTTTACGGGATTCACCGGACTCGACCCCGAAATGTCGAGCAATATCTACCGGGCACAGTATCCGGCTTCGCGCCAGTTTACGCTGGGCATCGAAGTATCATTCTAACCCTATCAAGCAAAAGAAAGATGATTAAGAAATTCAAACTATATATCATGCTGGTTGCCGTGGCGCTGTCGTCCGTCTCCTGTCTGGACAAAATGCCGGAAGACGGCATTCCTTTCGACGAGTCGCTGCAGACGGTATCCGACATAAACCTGGCTGTCATAGGTATCTACGACGCTTTCAGGAGCAAATACCTCTATTCGGGCAACCTGACGCTGCTGCCCGACATACAGACCGACCTGGTGTACGGAGTGAACGGCAACACCAATGTGTACGGCGACATCTGGCGCTGGAAAGAAATCAAACCCACCAATACCGACATCGAAGCCGTGTACGGTGCGTTGTACGATGTTATCAACCGCTGCAACTTCATGCTCGACCGCGCGGACGCCGTGCGGAAAAAGACCACCGACGACAAGGAGCTCGACAAGCTGGACCAATGCTGCGGCGAGGCTTACTTTGCCCGTGCACTCGCCTACTCGGAACTGGTGAAGCTCTTCTGCAAGGCATACGAAAGCGATGAGGACGCCGCCGGCCAGTTGGGAGTTATCCTGAGCGAACACTATCTGGGCGATGAAACCATGAGGCGCGCTTCGCTGAAAGACTCCTACCAATTTATCCTCGACGACCTCGACCGTGCGGCAGAGTTGCTGGAACTCGAAGAGGACTTCGACACCGACACGCAGGGAACGCTGTACGACAGCATCTACTTCAACGAATATACGGTGCATGCCCTCCGCGCCCGCGTACTTCTCTATATGAAGCGGTGGGACGAGGCTATCAAGTATGCCACCAAAGTCATCGACAGCGGTTACTACTACCTGTCGAGCTGTACGCGCGCAGCCACCTCAAACGCCAGCTACTACAAGTATATGTGGACGAACGACTTCTCCACCGAAGCCATCTGGAAAGTGGGCTTTACCGTTAATGCCTACGGCGGCGCACTGGGACAGGTATTCGCCAACTACGACTACAGCACCCTGCGCCCCGACTACGTGCCGGCTACGTGGGCTATCAACCTGTACGACATGAACGACCTGCGCGTATCCGCATTCTTCCAGAGCTTTACCACCGGATACAGCCACGGGCTTACATGGCCGCTGCTGATAAAATACTTCGGCAACGAATCGTTCACCAACTACAACATCCTGCACGTCAGCATGCCGAAAGTGCTCCGCCTGTCGGAACAGTACCTCATCCGTGCAGAAGCATACGTGCAACGCGACCAGCCCGACTACGGCAAGGCGGGAAGCGACATATCCGTACTGCGCACGGCACGCTACTCCTCCTACGGCGGCTCCACTTCCCTGAACAAGGAGAACGCGATGGACGTCATCGAACAGGAGCGCGTAAAGGAGCTATACATGGAAGGCTTCCGCCTGCACGACCTGAAACGCTGGCACAAGGGATTTGAACGCACGCCGCAAGACCAGTCGCTGTCCAACGGCAGCAGCCTGAAAGTGGAAAAAGACGACCCGCTGTTCGTATGGCCCATACCCCAGCACGAGCTGGATGCACCGGGCTCGGAAGTAGAACCTAATGAAAGTAACAAATAAGCCAAAAGATTTATGATAATGAAGAAACTATTAACCGGATGTATGGTAGCCCTTGCCATCCTGGCAGCCCTGGCAGGACTTGCCGGATGCGACCAGGACAAGGTGCTGTACAGCGGACGCAACTACCTGATGTTCTCCGATACGCTTTACCACTATGCCGTACAGGAGAGCAACGAGAAGTTCGAAGTTCCCGTATCCGCTACCAGACGTGCCGACTACGACCGCACGTTTGCCGTGGAAGTGGTGGACAAGGAAAGCAATGCCGTGGAAGGAAAACATTACAGGATTCTTTCCAATACCGTAACCATCAAGGCGGGCGAAACCGCCGCCAATGTCGAGATAGAAGGCGTGTACGAGAATATCGGCATCAGCGATTCGCTGGGATTTGCCCTGCGGCTGATAATCCCCGAGACCGAACAGTGGCACAAATACGGAACGGAGACCAAAGTGGTGATGCAGAAAGTATGCCCGTTCGACATCAATGCCTTTACCGGCTATTGCAAGGTCACTTCCTCGCTTTTCAATACCTATATGACGAATACGACCCTGCGCCTGATAACGTCCGAAGTCGTGGAAGGGGAAGAGAATACGATTGTACTGCACGGACTCTACTTCGACGGATATGACACCAAGCTGAAATTCAACTACGACGATTTGCTCGAACCCAGCATCGAAATGGAAGAGCACGTCTGCGGCAGCACTGCCGAACTGTTCGACACCACACATGGCAACGGCAAGCTGATGATGACGCAGCCGTCGGGCTATCCCGCCTACTTCAGCACGTGCGAGAAGTTCGTGTTCCACTACGTCAACATCCGGGTGGATAACAAGGATGGCTCGCTGGTGGGCGTGGTGGATACTCCCGCCAACGTCATCGAATGGATAAGCGAAGCGGAAGCCGAAAAGCTGAAAGAACAAGGATATTAACTTTATAACCCCTACAATTATGAAAATAACAGAACTGAAAAGCATGAGCCTGATTATGGTGCTCGCCATGATGATAATGACAGCGTTCACCGCCTGTTCGGACGACGATAACGAAGGCAACAAAACCGTTGTTTTCCCTGAGCTTGCAAACATCAGCAGCGCAGCCGGAGAAACTACCGAACTATCTTTTGAAGCATCTGCGGACTGGGAACTCTCCAGCAATGCCGGCTGGTGCAAATTCCAGAACGGCGAATTCCTGGAAAGCCTCATCTACGGAAAGGCCGGAAAGCAGACCGTTACCATTATGACCTCCGCCGACGGACAGAACTACAACGAGGATGCCGTAGCGGAAATCACACTGAAAATGGGCAATGCCTCGCAGGTAATCTACAAGGTGACGCGCGCCAAAAGAGAATATGCCGACCTCGTTGTCAGCGATGAAGCAGGCAATATATATGACCGGACGCACCCGCTGACCATCAAGGGCAATACCGCTACCTCACCCGTCTATACCGTTATCAAGGCACAGGCGGAAAGCGACGTGAAGATAGGCTTCACCAATCCGGAATGGCTGAGCTATGTCATAGACGAAAAGGCGGGAACGTATCAGTTTACGTTCAATACGGCAAACACGAGCGGACTGAATCCCAAGTATCCGATTACCGGAAACAGCTATACCCTGACTTTCGTTACCGAAGACGCCACGACCGCCAAAACGGACAAGGTGCGCAAGGTGGAGATTCCCGTCGTGTACGAAGGACTGCAACGGGACGCTATCGGCATCAGCCCCACGTACCTGAACGCGCTGGCAAGCGTGACGGGAAAAGAACTGTCGGACGATACCGGAATTCTGGAACAGATGCAATCGACCGTTACCGTATATAATGATGAATTCGAGACTGTAATATTCGCCGCCACGAAAAAGGTTAACGCCGAGGGAGAGGAAGAGTTTACTTATGATTTCAACACTACGGTAAACTGGCTGCACGCCGTTACAGGAACAGGCAGCAATAAGGATAAGGTAACGGTCACAGCCGATACCAACCGGGAAACCGCAGAGAGAGCCGCTACCGTCATGATATTCCCCAAAGCCGTTTATGATGAGATAAAAGGTGACTGGGCAGGCAACCTCATCGATGAAAGTACGGGAGACATCAAGGCAAGCTATGCGGGCAACATCATGACCAGCATAACCCAGGAAGGCTGGCAGGAACAGGGTGACAGAATCGGCTTCCAGGCGCTGTTTATGTATGCGTACGACTACGACCAGACCGGCTTCAGAAACATAAAGGACTTCTTTGAAGGCACTGTTATCAAATTCGAGGACTTGAAGAATTCGGATGGTGTCGGCGACTATAATGTAACCGAAAACAACGTATGGAAAGCCATTATCCCCAAAAGCCTGCTCAAGAGGTTCGACGAAGTCGGAGAACCGGGACACGGTCCGGGCAAAGTGATATTCGAACCCGTGGATGCGGCTACCGACCAGGAAGTTACGGAGAAAACTTCCTATACGGATATTTCATCCGAAAAAATGGCGGGACAGGCATGGTCACAGGATGCACGCAAGATATTACGCATCAGCGGATTAGGCATCTCCTTTGACAATACCAGCTACGAAACATACGATAACAACTACCAATTGGTGGTTAAGGGTGAGAATGATGAAATCCTTGCACTCTGCATCGTAGAAGTTTACGATGATACACAGGAAGGAACAAGCTTCTGACGGAATATGTACAAGCAACCACTGTAACTCAAACTACAGAAAAGAAAGAATAAATGAACTCAAAGAGAATTATAAAAGGAAAACTGTTTCTTGCAGCACTTGTCACCATGCTATGCGGCATGGTGGCAAGCGGATGCTCTGACGACAAGGACGAACTGGCGGGCAAACAATACGGCCACGTACAGTTCAGGCTCTACAAGTCGGCATCCTATACGCAGGAAGAGACAACCCGGGCCGGCACGGCATCTACGCGTGCCACCGCAATGGACCGGTTGAGCGACGCCCAGAAAGTGGAAATCGAAATGCAGCACAACGGTATGAGCATCACCCAGACCCTCGTGCTGAACGCCTACAACGAGAGCAACGCCGAATACGGCATGAGAAGCGACAAACTGGAGCTTCTGACCGGAACGTATAAAATCGTAGGCTATAAGCTGCTCGACAAGCTGGACGAGGTGATCACCGGCATATCTCCCGGTGCGGACGAGACGTTTGAAGTCGTTTCGCGCGGACTGACTACCAAAGACCTTGTTGCCGACTCGCAAGCGCGGGGCATGGTGACTTTCAAGCTGATAAAGTCCGGACTCACCACACGCGCCGCCGACGGTGAGAGCATCGACTACCTGTTCAGCGACATAAAGGTTATCGACGTAACGGTGACCAACACGTTTACACGCGTGCCCGTCACTATCAAGAACCTGAAAGTGACTTATAAGGAAGAGTATGAAGAACATCCGAATACGGACTATACCGACGACAACAAGCACAAAGACAAATATAAGGATATCGGTACCGCCAAATGCGACTCGGCAGTATGGCTGCCCGCCGGCACGTATCAGGTAACCTCTTACACCATTTATAAGAAAAGCGGTTCGGTAACCTCTACGCTCGACTCCAGAAGCCAGCTTGCGGGAGAGATGTTCAGCGTAGAGGATAACAAACAGACGGACGATGCCCTTGTGCCCATCCAACTGTCGCCGGCAGCCGCTTACATCAAGGACTACATCGCACTGAAAGCCATTTGGGAAGCGCTCGACGGCAAAAACTGGAGCTTTACCGGAGAAACAAGCCCTGCCGGAGCAACCTGGAACTTCAATAAGGAGGTAGATATGTGGGGCGACCAGCCCGGCGTGTCGCTGGACAGCAAAGGACGCGTTATCAGCCTGTCTCTCGAAGGCTTCGGCGCCAAAGGCAGAGTGCCCGACGCCATCGGCCAACTGACCGAACTGAAAGTGCTTTCCTTCGGGTCGCACAACGAAAAGCTGGGCGGCAGACTGTTCGGCGCCGGCGGAATAACGCCCGATATGAGCGATGCACAGAAACAGAAGATGCGCATGCACTACAAGGAACTGTTCCTCGACTATGACCCCAGGGAGAATATGTCGGAGCTCCTGCAGGACGGCATTAACCGCGACCCCGAAATGGCAAAGATAAAGAAAAGCAACCGCATCAGCATGAAAGACATGCAGATAGGTCAGACAACCAACAACATCACCTTCATATCCAAAGCGGTGATGCGGTTGAAGAACCTGCAACAACTTTATATTGCCAATTCTCCCATTAAGGCCGAGGACATCTGCACAGATTGGGAAAACGAGAACTCCGAATATGCCAAGTCATTTAAAGAGGAAAGCAGCTCCTGGGCATGGAGAACCCTGACCGACCTGACGGACGTAGAGGTGTACAACTGCCCCAACCTGACGAAACTTCCGGAGTTCCTGTTTGAACTTCCCGAAATGCAGTTGCTGAACATAGCCAGCAACAAAGGCATCGACGGGCTGAACGGAGCAAGAGACGGAAGCGGCGAGCAACTGACAGCCGACTGGAAGAAACTGGCGGACGCCCCCGTAGGAGCCAAACTCCAAATCCTCTACTTCGGCTACAACAACCTGAAGAAATTCCCTCCTTATGCGTCATTGAACAAAATGAGGAAACTGGGGCTGCTCGACTGTATCAACAACAACCTGACCGGCAAGCTGGAAGCCTTCGGCAAGGAAGTGGAATTCACCACCCTGACCCTGGACAACAACCAAATTACCGAAATCCCGGAAAACTTCTGCGGTTTCACCGACCAGGTGGAAAGTTTGAGCTTCGCACACAACCTGATAGAGTACATTCCCAATATCTTTAACGCGGAGTCCATCTATACAATGAAATCCATAGACTTCTCGTACAACCGGATAGGACAGAATGACGGGAAAAACATAAATTGCAGCCTGGACGACTTCAAGGGGATTAATGCCACAACGGTTTCCTTATCGAACAACCTTATCAAAAAGTTCCCTACGGAACTGTTTGCCAAAGGCTCTCCCATCTCTACCATCGACCTGAGCAACAACCTGATGACGGAGATTCCGGAGTACTCCCTGAAACCGAAAGAGGGCAACTACAAGAACACGTATCTGCTGACCATTGTCGACCTTCGCTTCAACAAGCTGACCAGACTGTCGGACGACTTCCGCGCAACCACGCTGCCTTATCTGAGGAACCTCGACCTCAGCTACAACTGTTTCTCGAAGTTCCCGACCGAACCGCTGAACAGCAGCCAGTTGCAAGCTATCGGTATCCGCTTCCAACGCGATGCCGACGGCAACCGCATCTTGCGCGAATGGCCTACGGGAATCACCACCTGTCCCAGCCTTATACAGTTGCAGATAGGCTCAAACGACATCCGCAAGGTAAACGAAACGCTGACGTCAAAACTCTACATCCTCGATATAAAGGACAACCCGAACATCAGCATCGACGTAACAAGCGTATGCTCGGATATAAGGGCAGGCATGTATAAACTGATTTACGACAAGACTCAGGATATCCGTGGCTGTGATGCTTTAGACATAAAACGATAAACCAATAAGATTCTACCAATGAAATATGTATATAAAATAATGACGGGGCTGGCTCTCTTCGCAGGGCTGGCAAGCTCGTGCAAAGACGACGACGCAAGCATCCCCGGCGGCATTGCAGTGGATAAGGAAGAGATAACCGTAGGGCCCGAAGGCGGAACCGAAAGGATTGCGGTCAACTCTTACAAGAACTGGGTGGCCGGAGCATCCAGACCGTGGATCGCCGTATCGCCCGCAAACGGTTCGGGCACGGCGGAATGCCGGCTTGCCATCGACTCTACCTTAGAGAACACGGCACGCACCTCGCAAATACGCTTCGCACTGGAAGGCCAGGAATCCAAACTGATAACCGTTACCCAGTTCGGTTTCGGAAAACAAATCATCGTCAAGGAGCCCGATGTAAAAATCGAAAGTTCGGCTGTTTATGACAAGCGTCTTTTCGAAGCAGTCGTATCCAGTAACGTCAACTTCCTGATTGACAAGGAGCATATTGACTACTCCTTTGCCGAAGAAGCAACCATGACCGATGAAGAGAAAACGGAATTCGGAGCCGACCGGACAGGCTGGATTACCGCTCCCAAAGATGCGGACCTGAAACTGAACCTCGACCGGAAAGCCCGTCCGCGTACGGTCAAGGCAAAATTCCGCTGGGAAATGAATACGACTCCCTACACCCGGATAGCGAAAATACGCTTTGTTCCGCAAAATCCGGATGAGGACCAGTTGGTGGACGACAACGGCAATCCTATCGAGGCGTTCGTCCTGACAGTGACCCAAAAGGCAGCTCCCAAGATTGAGGACAACCGTTCGGGCGACTCACTGGCTATCATCACCATCAATGAAAAGATTCAGAGCATGATAACCTTCGATACGAGCGAAAATATGCAGAACTGGAACAACGTAATCCTGTGGGAGGCAATCGACAAGAATGTACCCGAAGGTGCGGTAGGACGCGTGCGTTCCGTCAAATTCTCCCTGTTCGACCTGCAGGAAGGCGAAACACTGCCCAAAGAAATACGTTATCTCAAATACCTGGAATCGCTCGACATCCAAAGTAACTTCAACAACCAGATACGTATCGTATCATTAGGTGAGGAGGTTTGCGAACTGAAGTACCTGAAATCGCTGAGCGTATCCGCCTATGGAATGAACGAACTGCCCGAAAACTTCATCAAGCTGGGCGGCAAGGCAGACAAGAGTTATCGCGGATTGGAAGAACTGGATTTGTCGAGCAACAACCTCCCGTCGCTGGCTGCCATTACCGAAGTGGTAAATGAAGACAATTTCCCGAATCTGCACGCGCTCAGCCTTGTCGGAAACCGCCGGAGCGATTCCTACTCCGACCTGAGCCAGGGAAATACCTATAATGGAAGGGAACTCGGACTGCACATCGACATCAACTCCGGAGCGGAAAAGGAAGCATTCCTGCAACTGCTCACCTGGGACAAGCTGAGAAGCCTGCGGTTCTCGTACAACTTCATTGAAGGACAACTGCCTACGGATGCAGAAATGGATGCCGCACTCGAACGGGCAAACAAGCCCAAACGCTATCAGGACGACGACTTCTCCGACAACAAGGATGAGTACAAAGACAAACTGGTAGGCGACACCTGCATCTGGCTGAAAACGAGTGACAACGAAGTTACATTCACCGAAACCGGCGGAACCACCCTGCAAGTGAAAGGACAGGATGTGCCGCGCGTACTGCCGAAGGCACGCTCCTTCTCCATCAACCTGAACTTCCTGACCGGGCCGGTGCCCAAATGGATTCTGTTCCACCCGTATTTTGTAGAATGGGACCCCATGACGCTGGTGTTCAACCAACAGGAGAACGGCAAGAACTCCGCAGGATTCAAAGTAGGATTCAACAACGTCGATGATGTGAAGTTCAACTTTGAGTATTACTACGGAAAAGAGAAACCGGAAAGCGCCGTTGTAAGCGGAGTAGCTTACCCGCTGTACTATCACAGGTATGTGGAATCGGACCGCTAAGCCCGGTACCGGCAGTTATTAACAAGATAATATTAAACAGAAACAATGAAGAAAAGATTCTTATACATCGCACTTATCGCCCTGACGCTGGGTGCCTGTACGGAACAGGATATCGTCGAACAGCCGTCCATCCCCACCGACGGGGGGACGGAAGTCCGGCTTCCCGCCGATGTCAACTCGGGTGAACTGCTGATTAAGTTCAAACCCGAAATGACCGACATCCTCGACCGTACAATGACCCGCGCAGCGGGAAACGGCGGAGTGATGACCCGTTCGGGCATCCCCTCTACCGATGAGGTACTCGAAATTCTGGGCGGATACCATTTTGAACGTATCTTCCCGGTAGACAGCAAAAACGAAGAACGCACCCGCATAGCCGGCCTTCACCTGTGGTATCAGGTGAAATTCGACGAAGGTACAGACTTGCAGGAAGCTGCCAGACGGCTTTCCCAATTAGGAGAAATCTCAAAGGTACAGGGCAACAGCCGCATCAAGCGCGCCTACAACCCCAAAAGCCGCCGGAGCTATGTGAGCCAGGCAGCCCTGCAACAGCGGGCAGCCACCCGAAGCGGAGTAGCGGCCGGAAAATTCTCCGATCCCGGACTTACCTACCAGTGGCACTACACCAACTCCGGCAACAATGCTTTCGACAAGACAAACAGTACGGGAGAAACCCTTGCCGGCTCAATAGCCGGATGCGATGTCGGCTGCTACGAAGCATGGCAGAAATGCACGGGCGACCCGTCCGTTATCGTTGCCGTATTGGACGACGGAGTGATGTATACGCATCCCGACCTGGCAGGCAACATATGGGTAAACGACAAAGAGGAACTCTATGCCGGAACGGATGCCGACGGCAACGGATACAAGGACGACAGATACGGATATAACTTCGTACACAATACCGCGGCCATTTCGTGGACGGATGTAAGCGACATCGGTCACGGCACGCACGTATCCGGTACGATTGCCGCCATGAACAACGGATACGGAGTCTGCGGCATTGCCGGAGGAGACGGCACGAAGGATTCGGGCGTGAAGATTATGATTTGCCAGGTATTCGCCGGAGAAAACAGCGTGAGCCTGAACGGAGAAGCCCAAGCCATCAAGTATGCCGCCGACAACGGCGCCGTCATCCTGCAATGCAGTTGGGGATACAACTCCTCGGAAGCGAACGAAGTGGAAGGATACGCTCCCGGACCGGCTACCGAAAAGGAATGGGCGGATACTTATCCGCTGGAAAAGGAAATCCTGGATTATTTCATCAACAACGCCGGTTCTCCGAATGGAGTCATCGACGGCGGTATCGCCATCTTTGCATCGGGCAATGAATATGCGGGAAGCGCCTCCTATCCGGGAGCTTACTCCAAATGCGTAACTGTAAGCGCGGTTGCCGCCGACTTCACCCCGGCATCCTACACCAACTTCGGTCCGGAAGTGGATATATCTGCACCGGGCGGTGACACTGAATATTATAACGCTATAGGGGAAGAGGACAATGAGTTTTGGGAAAACAATGAGGTTTCCGGCTCCATCCTTTCTACCATGATTCGGAACGGAAGCCCTGCCTATGGTTATATGGACGGCACTTCAATGGCATGCCCTCATGTATCGGGTGTGGCTGCATTAGGTCTGTCGTATGCCGTGCAACAGCGCCGCCATTTCAAGGCAAGCGAATTTGTGGCACTATTGAAAGAGTCCGTAAAACCGGTTGATAACTGGTACAGCGGCGGAAAGAAGAAAACATACTACCGCAACCATAACTCACCGGCTGCCGCTCCCTCCGTCATGGAGCTGTCCAAATACATCGGCAAAATGGGCACGGGCGTGGTGGACGCAGGAAAGTTGCTGAACAACATCGAAGGAAGCGGTTCGGATATGAAAGTGCCGAATGTGTACGTTGCCGAAGGAGGCACATCGACCGTGAACCTTGCCTACTACTTTGTAAACGGTGAAACGCTGACCTATACCTGTACATCGGACGATGCCGCCGTGGCAACGGTAACCGTCGGCAACAGCCTGATGGAAGTAACCGGCGTAAAAACCGGCGCCACACACATCACAGTGAAAGTGAGCAACGGAAGCGAACAGACAATCACCGTTACCGTACGCAAGAATGCCAACGACAACGGCTGGATGTAATTTAATGTAATTGATTAATGAAACTAATTACCTGGATAGTGCTATTGGTATTTGCCCGTTCCCCTTGGCAGCAAAAAGCCGACTCGCTGATAAATCCGCCACTGATGCAGCAGGCGGAATCCATACTGCGCTTCGACAAAAGTACGCTGGACATCGGAACGCTGACCGAGGATGATGCTCCGCAGGCCTACCGTTTCACGGGCAGGAACATCAGCAAGGAAGCCGTTACCGTCACAAAGGTACGGACCACCTGCGGATGTACGGCAGCAGAACTGCCTGCCGGAAAGATACTGCCGGGAGAAACCGCTACGATTGTACTGACTTATCATCCGAAGAATCATCCCGGAACGATAGATACGGACGCGTTCGTCTATCTGTCCTGCTCGGAAAAACATCCCGTAGCACGCCTGACCCTGACCGGGAATGTTCTTCCCGGAGCGGATGAATGGGCACGCTACCCGTATGCAATGGGCCGACTGAGGCTGAAACAGAACCGGATGGAATTTCAGGAAGTGATGCCCGGAAAGCGACCTTCCGAACGGATTCTATGCGGAAACAGCGGAGACAAGCCGCTGCGCCTGTCGGCACTCGTCATTCCGAAGTTCGCAACATTCCGGACGGAACCGGAAGTGATACAACCGGGCAGTGAAGCCGACATCGTGGTAACGGTAGACGCTTCACTGATTCCCGCCGGAAAGGAAAAGACATTCACATTCCCGATTATCATCGGAGGAGTGGATGCCCGGCCTTCGGACCGGACCCTGAATATAAAAGTAAACTATACCAAGTAACGATAAAAAACAAGAAACCCGATATGAAGAATATTTTCAAACTAACGGCTTTGGCAGTCTTTCTGTGCTGCCTTGTGTCCTGCGATGACGATGAGCCGATAATACCGACCCTGGAAGTGACTCCCGCCAACCTGAACGGCACGTGGGAACTTTCCGAATGGAACGGAACTCCGCTGGCGGAAGGTACATACTGCTACGTGGTTTTCAACCGCAAGGAACAGACTTTTGAAATGTACCAGAAGTTCGACAGCATGTACGCCCGCTACATCACCGGAAGTTTCAGTATCAAAAACGACCCTTATCTGGGCGCCGTCATCAGCGGAGAGTATGATTTCGGTAACGGTGAATGGAACAACAAATACATCGTGACCGACTTGCTGGAAAGCGGCTCGATGATATGGACGGCAAAAGACAACGAGAACGATGTAAACAAATACATACGTTGCGAGAAAGTACCGGAAAACATAATTGCGGAAGCAAAAGTGGACAAGGGCGAGTAAAGCAGAATTTCAGCTTTTTTTTCATAAATTTTTACTCTAACAATTATTTGTGGGGAGTCTGTGAGGATTCCCCACAAGTGCGTTTGCACTAATCCTTCATATGCTTCTTCAAAACCGGATACAGCACTTTTGCATAACGCATAAAACCTAAATCCGTAAAATGAACACCGTCTACGGTAGCCTCTCCATCATGCCCGATAATATCTTCGGAAGAGAGCAGGTAGATGTTCTTCTCTCCCCGCTTCTTCAGAGACCGGAACACAGCCTGCAAAGTCTCGTTCTTATCCTTCACTTCTCTGGCTACGGTCCTGTTAAAACGGGAATGGGTAAATATAGGATCCTCCACAAAAAGTACAGGCGTATCAGGATGCTTGCTACGGATAATGGAATAGAACGCACCGGCACGTTCCTTTATCTGCTCCACACTGGCATTCGGAACAAAATCAAGTACAAATACGGATGCATCCACACCCGCCATCACATGGGCAATCTCCAAATCCAATAAAGCATTGCCGCTAAATCCCAGATTGATACATTCCCGATTGAGCCAACGCTCCAGGATATTGGTATGCGCCATACCCGGACGGGAAGCGCAGCCTCCCTGCAGAATGCTTGTTCCGTAAAAGACAACCGGCTTCTTACGTACCGGCAGTTCCGTTGCCGGCCCGCTGATTTGAGACAGCGAGTCGATGCCGATGGAAAGAGAAGTCACCCCGTCGTATAAAGAAAGGAATAAAAGATATTCACGCTCTTCGGGCAGCATATCCTTCACGATGGTCGCCTCATTCACCTTTCCTTGCGGACGCCCGCTTCCGGCAAACAGCCACTCCCCGTCTTGCAGGCAATACAAATCAAGCCCTTTAATGCCCGTAGGGGTCATGTGATTCATATTCCTGTTGAGCAGTACCTCCCATTTGGCGGCAATCCGGGTGGAATTGGAACGGAAACGTACGGCAAGCCCGGCACTGTTACGTCCCAACTCCCATAGAGGCTTACGGGAGATATTCCGTAAAGAGTCCGGCAAACGTTCGTAGCGTGTAAGGGTTGTCTCGGTAGCTTTTCCCAAAAGAGGAAAAGCGGAAGCGTCGTGATAGACGATTTGTGCATTGGCGGAGATAGCCAACAGCAGGCACAGAAGAAAAGATTTTGTTTTCATAGCAGTTAAATAATATATGGAATAAGGGTTTCGGAGACTGAAACTCAAGTCTCCTGTCCCTTATTCCATATAAACTTTATTATAGATGATGTTAAGAATCCGTTTGAACTTTGTTCAAAAAGTATTTTCCGAAAGTGAAAAGTATCATTTCTTTTCAGCCTGCGCCCATTCTTTAGCCCCTTGCTCTTTCAGCTTGGCAGTAAACGCCTTTGCCTTTTCCATAGCGGCGGCTTCTTCTTCGGGAGCGGCATAAGCATGCTTATACCCTTTCACCACGTTCCACTCGCCACGGGTAAAGTCGGGAAATGCCACCGGAGCGCAATTATTGTCCATGGAAAGTTCTCCTAACTCCGCCAGGCAGCACCACTCCGCCAAATCGTATACATCCATATCCAAAGGCAAACCGTTCTGCAGGCAATAAACCAGACGGCTATCCATGATAAAGTCCATACCGCCGTGACCGCCCACTTCTTTTGCCATCTCACCGTATTTCTTCAAAATAGGATGCTGGTATTTGGCAACAAGCGCTTCCATTTCCGCTTCCGGCAAGAAACCGTGCGAGTTCAAATCATCTACCTTAGGCTGTACACCCGAAGCAGTCAGTTGGTCGGCATCGAGCGCATACCCCTCTACAGGATACTTATTGGCAAATCCTTTCGAACCGGTCAACTGATACAGACGGTTATAGGGCTGGGGAGTCATCACGTTATGCTGTATCTCGATCACCTTACCGTTGGCAGTACGAATCAGCGTGGTGGTATGGTCGCCATTGCGGAAGCCATTGCAGGCAGAGTCCGTCCTTGCCTCGACCAGAGCCTTTCCCACAACCGATTTGGTATCCATGGCAACCAGTGTCTGCATACGGTCGCCGCGGTGAATGTCGAGCGCCTGTGCCACAGGGCCGAGGCCGTGAGTGGCATACACATCGCCGCGATGCTTCATGTTGTAATCCAGGCGCCAGCCCAGCTTGTCGCCCTCGCCATTCTTCCAATAATGGTTCCAGAACGGGCTCAGGTTATGGATGTACGCACCCTGCGCACGGATTACCTCACCGAATACGCCCTGCTGCGCCATATTCAGCGTATTCATCTCGAACCAGTCGTAGCAGCAGTTCTCCAGAATCATACAGTGCTTGCGGGTCTTTTCACTCATGTCGACCAAGGCCCAGCACTCTTTCAAATTCATGGCTGAAGGCACTTCGATGGCTACATTCTTGCCGTTCTCCATAGCGCACATCGCCACGGGGAAGTGATGCAGCCAGTCGGTGGCGATATACACCAAATCTATATCATCGCGCTTGCAGAGTTCCTCATACCCCTTTTCGCCGGAATATACGGCTGCTTTGGGCAAGGATGCCTGCTTCAGATATTTCTGGCACGCCTCGGCACGTCCTTGTTCGTAATCGCAAAGCGCCACGATCTGCGTACCGGGGATATGGGTAAACCGCTCCACAGCTCCGGGGCCACGCATTCCCAAACCTACGAAACCCACGCGCACCACCTCCATTTTAGGCAGTGCCAGACCTATCACGCTTTTCCGGTCTGCCGGACGCTGGGGAGTTTCAACGACAATCGTTCCATTCTCCCACTGCCACTGAGTTCCTTTGTCGTTTGTCTGCACAGTGGATGTCGGTGAAGAACAGGCGCATAATGCGACACATGCGCCCAATAATAATACTTTCAAGCTCTTCATGCTTCTCAAATTTAAAGTTAATCGATACGGATACATCTTTTCGCTGTTCCGGTTTATTTATGTGTCTCCACAATCTTGGTAGGCGCCATTTCCATATTCCGGCGGTCAACCTGGCGGACTACGGCAGCAGCCAGTTGCAGGAACGCACGTCCGGTCACGGTATTCTCGTCCAAAGCGACGGGAGTACCCTTGTCACCGCTCTCACAGATGCTTTGCACAATGGGAATCTGCCCCAGCAGAGGAACATTCATCTGCTCCGCAAGCTGCTTGGCGCCTTCCTTACCGAAGATGTAATACTTATTCTCCGGCAGTTCGGCAGGCGTAAACCACGCCATGTTCTCTACCAGACCAAGGATAGGCACGTTCACCTTATCATTCGTAAACATGTTGATACCTTTGCGGGCATCGGCCAGAGCCACCGCCTGCGGCGTGCTGACAACAATAGCTCCCGTCATGGCAAGCGTTTGCACTACGGTGAGGTGAATATCGCTGGTTCCGGGCGGAAGGTCTATCAGGAAATAATCCAGTTCGCCCCAGTCGGCATCGGCAATCAACTGTTTCAGGGCATTGCTTGCCATACCGCCGCGCCACAGGGTAGCCTGGTCGGGGTCTACGAAGAAACCGATAGACAGCAGCTTGATACCATACTTCTCGATAGGGATAATCAAATCACGGCCGCCGATGTTCTCTGCATACGGACGTGCATCTTCCACCTGGAACATCTTGGGCATGGACGGACCGAAGATGTCGGCATCCAGCAAACCTACCTTATACCCCAGTTTGGCAAGGGACACAGCCAGATTTGCCGATACAGTGGACTTGCCCACACCGCCCTTACCGGAAGACACGCCGATGATGTTCTTCACCTGCGGCAACAGTTTGCCCACTTCCGGGCGTGCCGCCTGACGGCTTTCCGTGGCAATCGTCACTTCCACTTCCGGTGAAACGTAAGTATGTATCGCTGTCTCGGCAGCTTTCACCATAGACTTCATAAAGGGATCGGTCGGCTTCTCGAAGATAAGCGAGAAACTGACCTTCATCCCGTCGATACGCAGATTGTCGGCAACCATTTCGGCCTCAACGAGGTTCTTCTTGTTGCCGGGATAACGCACCGTTGCCAGTGCATCGAGAATTAATTTAGGATAAAGAGTCATGTTATTTACTATTTTAAATTTTCAACGGTTTGAGATAACCGTTTGAGAAATAAATATTCAACTGAGCATTTGAGTAGTAGTAGTAACGAATTAGCAACCTGCGAATTCCAGCGATTTGCAGTGCAATGTTGTCAAATAACTCTGTCACAAAAGTAAATAAATTCTTTAGTCAGACAAAGAGTTTATCTACTTTTTAGTCGTAATCGGTTCTATTTAGTCGTAAATAGTCATAATTCGCCATATTTAGTCGAAAAACGAGACTTAAGACTATTTTACATACCATATTCTACCCTTGACTATAACTATTTCCGCCTCTTTCATCTCTGCAAGGATATTTCCAACCATTCGTTCCTGCTGTTCCGGGGTCTTATTTCTGGGAAGAACATCTCTCAGATAATCGAATATAGCATCCCGTTTAGCTCCGACCGAACCCGCATTTTGGAGATACTGCAAAATCATATGTTGTAACTTAGCTTTATCCAATCCTCTGTTATGGGTATAATACGGCAATTGCCTTGTCTTTTTAGCAATATCAAGTGATATGTTATACTCTGAAGTATCACCCTCCAATAGTCCCCTATTCAATAGAGCAACCACATCTTTTTCAGAAATACGATGCCTTTTCTGCACTGCATCCAATAATATGCAGTCCTCCAATGTAAGAGTATTGTTTTCTTTGAGCAATTCAGTATATTTCTCATTAATTGTATTGCCATATATTTTTACTCCAACTTCCTTATTGAGTGCATCTATCTCATAATCCGGCATTGGGAAATGACGCTTCCATTGCTCGTTGAACATCTTCTTGATACCCCGACTCACGGTGTCAATCATATTGAAATTTACCATAGCACGGCAAAGGCATTCGTTGCGGAAATAGCGTTGAGGTCCTTTGGTTGTCAACACATTTTGCAATGTACCCGGAATGAAACTACCACCGTTGGCGTAATAAAGATAGCCGGGATTTTCAACAAAGTTGATACGCTGCTGTAATGTGTAATCCTGATGAGCTATGGCATTGTGCAAAGCTTCACGGATGGTATAGTCATCATATTGCTTCATCGTTTCCGGAAACAATGTACCTCCGGGAAGTTCCCTCATTGTAAGATTGCGTATCTTACTTAAAATTTGGTCTACAGTAAGAATAAACGGTGCAGTGAAGTGTTCGTAATCTACCACTTCTTGCCGTTCATCTCTCAAAGTCCAAGTTACCTCAACTACAGCCGGGCGAAGTTTGAAGACTGAAACAGGCTTGCCCAACAATATAATGGCGGCACGAGTCAGTTTTCCGTCTATCATTATACCGCTATTCGACAACAATTCTTCCACTGTCCAAGCATCTATTTCTTCCGCCGGAATCTTAGAGGCGTGTACTTTCTTGAACATTACACGGGCTTTGGCTACCGCCAATTCGTCTAAATCTGTCAATACCGCATTTGGAACAATCTCCGCCGACCAATCTTTTGCCTCAAAAACAGGTTCTTCAAGGATTGCCGCAAGTCGTTCCGGTGTCATTTCCACCAATGAATCTTCCACCCGCTGCCATGCCTTCTTATGGGCATACACCGGGCGGCGGGGCAAATGTTTCGGTATATGGATTATCCATACCGTCTTATGGCTATCCTCTGTTGTGTATTCATCTATACTTAACCCCTCAGACGACAAGTTAGTGCAATGTTCCAATAGTTTCCACACGGCAGATTGTGCGTTCAAATTAAATTTGAAAAGGTCCGTGCCCACAATCTCCAAAGTCTTATCCTGCACGCCAATTACAAGATGCCCTCCTTCCATATTGGCTATGGCTGCAACATACGATATTACATCATTCTTTTCGTCTCCTGCAAATAAGTTTTTGAGATTCTTCATCTCTTTCCACTCACAACGAGCATTCTCTTGTGGAAACTCACGAAGCAGATATTGTTGAAGTTCTTGTGAAGTCATAATAATTAAGATCCAGATGAAGAATTTCAGAATCAATCATTTTTGCTATACTTTCAGCTCTCATGTTTGGATTAAAACCCATAGCAGGCTCGACAACCATTGTTTATTTGCCGGTCTGGAGGCTGCTGCGCTTGCTGCGGTTGTAGCTGCGGTACTCGTCCAATTCTATCTCGACATCGGGTTCCTGCAACTCTCCGCACTGAGAAAGCCGGAACTTGACGTATTTTATGGTCAGGCCGCGGTCCAGCCACTGCTGTTCGTAATAGGTGCGGATGCCGAGAATATCATCCACCAGTCCGGAGTGGTAGAGGTCGTCGGTGATGAACTCTACGGGAAGCCCGTTCTTCTCTATCATGTATTTGGTGTAGGTGAACATGAAGTTGCTGTCGGTCTTTACATGGATAGTGCCGCCGTCTTTCAGGAACTTGCGGTAGCGTTCCATGAAGTAGGTGGACGTAAGGCGTTTGGTGGCTTTCTTCATCTGCGGGTCGGAGAACGTGAGCCATATCTCGCTCACTTCGCCCGGAGCGAAGAAGCGGTCTATGATTTCGATGTTGGTACGCAGGAAGGCGACATTCTTCATGCCCGACTGCAAGGACTCGGTAGCTCCCGTCCACATGCGCGCCCCTTTGATATCTACGCCGATGAAATTCTTGTCGGGAAACATGCGTCCCAGTCCCACCGTGTACTCTCCACGGCCGCAGCCCAGCTCCAGCACAATCGGATTATCGTTCTTGAAAAACTGTTGATGCCAGTTGCCCTTCATCTCAAACGGTACGTTGTCTACCGCCGAGTACGGATATTCAAACACGTGCGGATAACTCGCCATATCGGCAAACTTCTCTAACTTATTCTTTCCCATTCGTATGTATTAAAGTGTTTCTACCCGACCGGTATAATTATAAAAAGTACGGTCGGCAAAGCATTGGTGAAACAATGCGTATTTATCAATGCCCGTACAATGACAAACGCCCAGCCGTTGCGGCAAATGGCTTTCAAGGAAACGGGCTATCACATCAAATTTCTCTTTCGCGGTATTACGGATATGAAAACCGCCCAATACCAGTTTCAGCGAGGTCTGCGGAAAATATTCCTGCACCGCACGGATGATATTCGTAATGCCCCGGTGCGAGCAGGCACTCAGCACAGACACTTCAGCGCCCTGTTTCAATGCCAGCGCCAGTTCGTCCGTAAAGGTATCGGCCTGTTTCCGCCCTTCCGCCCACGTGAAGAAGTGTTCAAAATGCGTATCTTCTTCATCCGTAACAGGCAACTGCGGAAAGACAAACACGCCGCGGCACAATTCAGTAACCTCATCCACAAAACGGAAACGGGTGCTGTCCAAAGCATCAGGCTGCATCACTCCGTTTTCCCGTTCATCCTTGAACTTCGGCCGGAAGAGTTCTCTCTTGCAAACAACCTGTGCCTTGTCGTTCACGGCAAGAAAGTGATGCAGTCCGCCGGTGTGGTCGCGATGTCCGTGCGACAGTACCAGAAAATCCACCTCCTTCAAGTCAATCCCAAGTATCCGGGCATTGCGTATGAAAAGGTCGGAAGCTCCAGTATCGAACAGCAGACGATGCTCACCCGTATCAACAAGCAGGGAAAGCCCGTGCTCTCCCTGTAGTCCCTTGCCGTAAACCGAATTTTCCACAAGGGTTGTAATCTTTATGCTCATGCGTTATTCCACGACAGTTACCCAACCGTGCGTATCGGGCTCGTCACCGTATTGGATAGCACGCAATTTGTTGTACAGCTTCGTGCAGACCGGTCCCGGTTTTCCGTCTTTGGCAATCACGTACGACTTACCGTTCTCCACATCGTCGATGCGCTCTATCGGACTGATAACGGCAGCCGTGCCGCAAGCGCCCGCTTCCTCGAAAGTAAGCAGCTCTTCTTCCGGAACCGGACGGCGTTCTACTTTCATGCCCATATCCTCGGCCAGTTGCATCAGGCTCTTGTTGGTAATGGACGGAAGAATGGAAGTGGATTTCGGAGTGATATACGTATTGTCCTTGATACCGAAGAAGTTGGCTGCGCCGCACTCGTCGATGTATTTCTTTTCCTTGGCATCCAGATAGAACTCGCAGGCATAGCCCAAATCGTGCGCTTTCTTATTGGCGCGCAGGCTGGCCGCATAATTGCCGCCCACCTTGTAGACGCCTGTGCCCAAAGGTGCGGCACGGTCGTATTCGCGGATAATAACGTACGGATTGGTGGAGAACCCGCCCTTGAAGTAAGGACCTACCGGCGTTACAAACACGACAAACAGGTATTCTTTTGCCGGATGTACGCCTACCTGTGCTCCCGTCCCCACCAGCAACGGACGGATATACAGGGAAGCTCCCGATTCGTAAGGCGGAATGAAACGCTCATTCAGCTTCACAACCTTAAGAATAGCCTCTTTAAAGCGTTCTGTCGGCAACTCAGGCATCAGGATGCCACGGCAGGTAGACTGCAAACGCGCCGCATTCTCTTCCAAACGGAAAATACGTACCTTGCCGTCTTTGCCCCGGAAAGCCTTCAAACCCTCGAACGCTTCCTGACCATAGTGCAGACAAGTGGCTGCCATGTGCATAGGAATGGTTTCCTCGCTGCATACTTCCAATGCGCCCCACTGTTCGTTACGATAGTAAATTCTCACATTGTAATCTGTCTTCATATAGCCGAACGGCAGATTAGCCCAATCCAGTTCTTTCATATCTCGCTCGTATTAATTTAATTTCAAGACTATCTATTTGTAACAAAAGTAATGGTTATTCTTCATATTTCCTAAAGAAGCACTGTTTTTTTACAACCTAAGAGTGGCGATACGTTTTTTCTATCACATGCCAACTATGATAAAAAGATAAACAGCCAGATTTTCATTGGTTGGAACTTTCTGTTTCCCTTAGGAATACCCTAAGTTTACCCTAAGTAAACTGATAGTTTAATGCGGTGAAACCAACAGTTTACTTAGGATAAACTATTCGTTTTTCCTGATGAAACTTTCTCTATTTACTGGAAAGCGCCCAAATACACTGAGAATCTCCATTTTACACAAAAGGAAAAGCTATCGGGCCACCCTTTCCTTGTGGAGCATAACAGTGTGACAGATGTTTTTCGTTTTTCAAACTTTATATAGGAAGCAGCAACAAGAATTAAACGGTGTGGAAGACGACATAAAAAAGACCGCTACCCAATAACTGTCGGTAGCGGCCTTTATCCTTGTTAGAGAGAATTAAATTACCAAATGCTTGTTTTCACAAATTTACAGATGATATAAAAAATATTCCTAAAAAAGAGTTTATTCACACTTTCATTTATTTGGATAATTCCTTGACAACAAGATTATCGTGCACCTATCGCTTTCGCCCATTCAGTGTCCAGCCAAGCTTTTTGAGTATCAGGAAACAAGTTGCTGTCAATAAAGCAACTGAGTCCGCAACTGCGAGGCAGCCCGATAGGTTGCTGACTATAAGCACTGTAGAATTGTGGAGTGTGGTCTGTAAAAATCACAGCTTCTTTCAATGCCGCTTTAAAGGCATCAGTGTCATTGGTCAGTGCTTCAATATACTGCTCCAAGTCATAAAACAGGTGTGGATTAAGCCCTTCATAACCTTGAATAGCAGTCAAATCCACTTGCTTGTTTCCTACTGCAGTTACCACGTTTTTCACAGCAGCGGCCAAAGCTTCCAATTTATTGCTTTGTACCAGTGCGACAGTACCCGACGTTTGTCTGTATTTATTCATAAATGATTCGCAAGCGCCTTTCAAATCTTTTTGGAAGAGCTGCGATACGATTTCCTTATATGGGAATCCATCGGCCAGCACCTCTGTCGGTGAAGCTATTAAATAATCGGTTACATTTCGCAGATCATAAAGCGCTTCTATAGACGACATGAAGCAGGCATCGAATAACAAGTACTCGAATTTCAGTCCTTCAAGCGCCTGTGCCAAAGCAGGAATTTCCATGTATTGAGTACCGTCCTGTCCGATAAACCGGGTGCTGGGTGCCATGACATGCTTGTCGAAAATAGAACTGGGTACCCAGCCGCTACCATGGCTGGAGAGTACTAATCCATAGCTGTCAGCAGGCATTTCCTCCATCACCTTTTGCAAAACATTCTTCATGAATACGGGGTCTGTAGAAAGATCAGACTGAGTATATTCTTCGATAATCTGATGCGACGTCCGGTTATTCTCCTCATTGATGACCAGTTTGGTCAATGTAGACCGTTTGCCATTATCGTAGAATACGGCTACCTGATTTTTGTCGGACAGACGTATCAGGTGCCCGGCAGCTCCCTGAATAATGCGCAGGTTGGCCTCCATTTCCGTTTCCAATCCGGTATTGTCACCCATGTAATAGAAAATGAGCGTATGCTTCTTATCGGGCACAGAGAAAGCCTTTGTCGCTATCTTTACACTAGCAAGCACGTTTTCTTCCTCTCCTTTGGCAGCAGCCAATACCACATATTGCGTGTTGGCATCCAGTTCTTCTATCAAAATATCCATCGGCTTGTTGGCAGTGGTCACAATACCTTTGTCCAGCACTTCCTGTACATCGGGCATGATTTCGTTTTCTTCCATTACTAAATAAGCACAGCGCAAGGCATTGGTCGATTCCAACGTAATGTTTACAGTGGTGTAACCGGTCTCGCCGGCCGTGAGTGTCACGGTAGGTGTTGGAGGCAATATGGTTTCTTCCATCGGAGTGTCATCATCCGAACAGGCAGTGAGAGCAGACAAGCAGAAGAAAATACCTGCGCCCCATTGGTATAAGGTTCGTTTCATGTTCATAATCTTTATATTTTAATAAATTATCGTTAAATTGTCTGTTGCGGGAAGTTTAAGGATTAGAATAATCCACCACGTTCACCGTACCTTTCCATTCTCCTGTTATTTTGTATCCCGCATCATCCCGGAAGTCGAATACGAATTTATAACCGTCGTTTTCTTTACTTACAGTCATGGTACCACTCTTGATAGGAGCCAATATATCTGTAGATCCAGTCTCATCATCACTGCGCTTATCTCCATACCAGGTATACAAGATATCTGCTTTGTTGAACATCATGTATCCGGGAAGCGCATACATAGGTTCAAACTTATGTTCTATGGTGTAGCCCCCTTCCTGAAGTGTGGCTCCTTTATTCGCATCAGTAAAGAATTCGATGGTAATCACCTCTGACTTTATCTCTTTCCCTTCTTCGTCTTTATCTTTATAGAAATTTATTTGCCAAGAACTCAATCCGGGATAGAGGTATTCTCCCAAATAATAAGCTTCTATCTCTGTCAGTTCTTCGGGCAGAGCCAATGTGACATTGTTCTTCAAAGTGCTCATCGGGCTGGCAGGCTTCGTATTGTCATTGTCGTTAAAATTACCCATAGGCAATGCCCCGCTGAAATTGCATGTTATGTTCAGACCGTCTGCACTTTGGAAATTGAATGCAATATCATAATTTTCACCGCTTCGTGTCACGGTCATGGTTCCACTGTTCAGGAAGGCAATATATCTCTTGCCTGTTCTGGAATCGACTTTCTCCAAATAAGAGCCCGTAGGATAATATTGCCCGTTTATGTCGGAAATTTGGCCTTTGTTGATAGTCATGGGGATTTGCATATATCCCTGTGCACTTCCTCCAAAGATAGACACTTGGTAAGTACCTTCTTCCAGTGGAGGATTTTCCATATTGTAATCTAACAATTTATGCATATAACAGCTTGACAATTGCAAATAATAGCCATTGGTCAGTACCTCGTTTTCATTGAAGTTTCCATGATAGAATTGCAACAGCATATCATCGGCATGCGGACAGAACCAGTTGCCGTAATATCTTCCTTTGGCTAAAGTGAAAGACACCTCTTGATCTTCCGTAAAAGGCTGGTAAGTGCCCTGTGGTGTTTCCGGCTCATATTTTTCAAAGATAATATCACCTTTGAAGTGTCCTCGGAAAGGCTCTCCGTCTTCCATGACGATATCCATATCAATGGTATAGGTGTCACCTTTACGCTGAACAAGTACGGTTCCTCCTGTGACGTAGCTGTAAACCACTCCATTGGCAGGGTCGGATGAAATACGGGTAAATACATTGGTTGTTTCCACATCCCAACAACCTATTTGTGCCGTCTCTTCTCCTGCATGATATTCTCCCGCCGGCAGAGTAGCGTTCCAAGGGTCGCTATCGGCTACATTATAAAGATCCAGGCGAACCAGATAGTCTCCAATATTGGTCGGTAAGTCGTCTTTTCCTATTTCCCCAGAGGCCAGGCGAATAACATAGTTACCGTTTCCAGGCTCATTGTCGGTACGGTAACTTGCCTTTTCCAATAATTTCAGTTTCACTACAGGTACATCATTTTCATAAACCGGTTGTGTCTTCATTTCAAGAGCTTCGGAAAGTAAATAGCGTCCTTGACTCACAACAGCTGCCTGAATGATGTAACAAGTTTCCGCCTCTAAGGCAATAGCCCGTTGGATACTTGTCTCGGAGTTATCGGCCGGTATGCCTTCGTTAAGAATATCCTCCGCTGTAGGAGCCGTCTCGCCTTTTTTATAGCACATCCAAGCACATTGGTCTGCATGTTGGGGTGTGAGTGAGAACTCCAATGAATGACTGGTAGCTTTGATGGCGTTCAGGGTAGCAGCCGCCGGAACTGCCTTTTCATCATCGGAACATGATGAGAAAAACAATACCGATAGAATGGCTGATAAAATATAATATGTTAGTTTATTCATAACAAACGTCTTTTTAATGTGATTTATTGGGGATTATCCATATCGGTAACCTTAGAAGTGAAAGTACATACATAACGCTGTCCTTCCGTATCAGTAAGGTCTATCTTAAAGGTATATACTTCACCGGATTTGGTGACTTCCACCTTACCTGATTTAAATTTACGGGAAGTGAAACCATACGAATAGACTGAGATATTACTGAATTTGCTGTCCAACGTTCCGACAGCACCATCGTTACCGACGTTATAAGTTCCGGCGGGAAGAACCTTCTCCCCCGCAGCTGCACGCAAATCAAGGCGCATTTCTATATCCCAATTATTGAATGCAACCTTGAGATAGCATTGTCCATCTACTGCGCCGTTAGTAGGAAGTGTGCGTATCAGCTCTTCTATACTATTAACCTGAATTTGCAACTCATCGAAAATGGCAAATCCTTTTCCTGATATTTCCCCCTCATACGTAGCATTTACTTTGCTGCCATCCTCCAGTATGAATTCCATGCTGATTTCATACTTTTGGGTTTCCGTATTAGCATTCAATTTCATTGCACCAGATTGGATACCTATCTTTTCTTCTCCTTTCATAAAGTATGTGTAATTGATATTCGTATCAATGTAGTATCCATCTTCCGCCCCTACCACATAAGTACCGCTTTTGGTATATTTATAATCTTCACCATAAATGTCAAGTGCAAGTGTGTAGTTCCCGTCACTGAACGTGATATTATCATTACGCCCATAATCGGTACCCTCGGCCGAGGTAAATGCAACGTTATACGTCTTGACTATCTCTTGCGCTTCCCCGTTGGGTTTCAGCATCAATTCTTGCAGCAAATCCATGGCTCCCGCCAATTCGTCATTCTCATCCATAGCAGCTATGGCTATACTCTTGATTTTTAGTCCGATTTTCTGGTCCATTTGCGGAGTCAAGACCCAATCCCCGTTTTCCAGTGCGCTGGGGGCTAACGTAAAGTTTATATCCGGATTCAATCCCCATTGATCGTTTTCAAAGATTACACCCAAGTAGAGTTTAAAGCCATTAGCTGTCTTCAGGAATTGTCCGCAAGGCACGTTGAGCACACCGTCTTTAAGGACTCCTTTGAAAGTAAGTTCTGCATTCTTGAATGAAACAGTTACCTCATTACTCTCGGCTATGACACTTACTTCATCCTGTGTGGCAAATCCGTCCCTATTCTTAAAACCAGCTATCCAAGAACGGTTGTAAGAATTCCTGGAATACTGCATAAAGCTATACTCTTTAGCCAAACTACCGGATTCCAGCGTCACTTTACCCAATCTTTCCAGACTTTCTGTGTTCTCATCAGCCAAGATGTAATACCCATTCTCTGCTTCTTCGTAACTCAACCAGGTTTGGGCTTCTTCACTGATGCTCACCGTTATCGGCATTTCACTTTCAAAACGGATAAACTGTTTGAAAGCCTTGTTTTCGGCAAAAGAGAAAAAATCGTCAGTCTTATAGTTTGTAATGATACCCATCTGTGTGATGCCTATCTTGGCAGACGATTCGCCCATGACCAGTGAGATGGTGGCTGTACGGGTTTCCATTTCGTCGTTGGGAGCTATGTAGAAGCTTACCACTCCATTACTGCACGCCTTGATGGTACACCATTCTTCATTGGAAGTAGCCGTCAGAGTAGGATCAGCGTTGCCCACCTCAATGGTTCCATCACCACCAACAGATTTGAAATCAACCGTAGAAGACGTTATTTGCAGTTCTACCGGTGGCAGATATTGGGTATCGTCATCGTTGCAGGCACCTAAGAACAAAGAGCATCCTGCGATGAGTAGATAGATGATATTCTTTTTCATATTCACTTCTTTTTTTAATGTTTGTTATTTGGAAGCCGCTTGCTGTGTAAATGTACGAAAGAATCCTGTCACATAAGCCAATTGCAGGACATCCTTACCTGTGTTATTGTCTATTGCCACAAAAGAGTCGCACAAAAACTTGCCCCACATACCGTTATCCTGCAAGATGACGGTTTGGGTTACATCTTCCAAATGGCTGTCTCCAGGGTTGGGCGCTGCTTTTTCCTCCATGTAACCTTCCATACCAACACCCTGTGTCTGGCTCAAATATCCTCCTCCCTGCAAAGTCCATGGTACTAAGACAATACCATCGGGCAACATTTGGTATTCCAGACTGATACTGCCGGCCACTGCATTGTAGCGTATGCGCATATCAAACGGCAATCCTTTCATAAGATAACTTTCATTGAACAATTCTTCTTCCAGTGTTACAGGTAGCATGGTATTTCCTTGGTAATACACAAAAAAGTATTCACCGATGTATTTCTCATAGCGGGAGTAAGTTTTGGGCAATTCTCTGGCACGTATAGTTACTTTATCGTCTGTGAAGCTCATGCTACCCTGTTCCCAGCGCAACTCTTTCACATCCAAGGTAGCTAGCGACAACGGTTCATCGAAACTGATACCTTCCGGTGTATAGTGAAAAGGCAGATTTACCTGGCTGCCATCGGCATTTTCCAAGATAAATTTGCGATAACGCTGTGTCACTGTGTATTGTATCACTCCGTCTATCACCACCTCATAAGCGGCTGGATAAGCCTCATTGGTAATCTGTTTAACGCTTTGCAAGTAATCTTCCCAAGCTACATTCTCCGGCAGCGGATGCATTATCATTTTGTTACCGGTCTTCTTACCCTTCAACACCACTTCGTCAGAGGTACAGGACAAGATAAGAAAGTCACTGTCTCCCTCCATACCCATACCATCTTCGCCTATACCCAATGCATTGGAAGGCGCTGAGAAAAAATGGAATATTTCATTGTACGTACTAAACGTCAGCATGGGTCCGGCACTATTCACCATATCATAAGCACCTGTACTCACCTTATCGGGCTGGAAGAGATCGCATGACACATCGGCAGTGCCCTCTTTATGAAAGCGTATCAGCATAGTGTATCCCCCATAAGCCTTAGTAGCGGCAGGATAGTAATTCAGCACCCATCCGTTACCGGCAGAACGCAGTACTTCCTGATACTCGGCGATGGACTGGTTGATGCGGTTGGCGGCCGATTGGTCGAAAACATCGTCCACTTCAGAGGTACATGCTCCTGCTCCAATCAATATTAAAGCCAATATCCATAGATTATATATCTTTTTCATATATATATGTTCTTTTAGTTTAATTCTGTCAAATCAATATATTTCACTTGTTCGGAACGGCGCTGTACAATATCGCGTAATTTGTCCAAGTCAATATTCCACACTTCATTCATGTAGTTTCTCACAATTTCCATCTTTTGGTTAATGAATGTGGCTCCCTCATCGGCTATTTTCAACTGTTGTTGCCACCAGGCAGCATCATGGGTCACATAGTTCGCTACCAGCTCGGCAAAGTCCTCATGTACTTCCGAACCACCGTAGGCCGTAATGAATCCCATGCCCAAAGCCGCTTCATCACTGACATTCACCCATCCGTTACCAATATATTTTCCACTGGACACAGCATAGAAGTCCTGCGGAAATTCGATGGTCTGATGCAAGATGTGTGAAAATTCATGGTGCATGGTACTGAAATACCAGCGGTTCATCATCTCTACATCCACGCTGTTCGGGTTCAGAGCGTTGATATTATACAGAGTTACTTTCAAACCGCCTTCTGCCGTACCCAAGGTAATCTTTCCGTTATCATAAGCCGGAGAACCTATCAAATGAATCATCTTAGGACCATATGTACATATAAAATCGCGGTTGTTTCCCTGAACTTCTACATAGGCATCAATCCACAAATATTTTACCAATTTGGCCATGGCTACTGATTTGGACAATTCGGCCGGTGCCAAGTTATAGTCGGTATCCGATTCCTTGTATTCGAATTTATATTTAAAATCGATATTATAAGGGGTGACATAGTTATCGAGCAACCATTCATCGAATGCCGTACGGTATGGAGTCATGTTGTCGAAGCTGCTCTCCTTTGTCAGGTCATCTTCGTTGCAAGCAGTGGCACCGCCGATAAGGGCTGCCGCCATCAGAAAATAGGTTATATATTTTTTCATATGTTATCGTATTCAATAGATTATATACTTAGTATCTAGGATTTGGTTCCATGCCGGCAGTGATGACATCTTGTGGAAGTTGGATGGCGCGTCGCGGGTCTTCTTTTCCCAACACAATCGGACTGTTGCCGGCACGGTTGTGCGAAAACTCTATGCCATAGCGTTTCAGGTCAAACCAGCGAAGTCCTTCCTGCATGGTTTCCAAACGGCGCAGTTGCAAGATGAGTTGGATAAGATTCTCTTCCGTACCGGGCTCTACGGTAAATCCTTCAGGGTTAAGACGCTTTTTCACACTGCGTTCCTTATCTTTGGTAACAATAGTGGGCTGATAAGGCAGGCTATTGTAGAAATTATTAACCTCTTGCTCTGTCAGGTCGTGTCCTTCGTCCTTACTCAGCGCACTATGACTTTCTATCCAAAAGTTTATGTCTTCCAAAGCCTTACTATAGTCAGGGTTATCACTCAACACATAAGCCTCTGCACGGCATAGTAGGGTTTCATCTACCGAAAACGGTACTGCTACCGTGTGCGGGTAGTACAGGCCATTGGCCTTGTCTACGTATTCAAAGTACAATTTCAGTTTCGGGAAAGGATTTTTCTGTACTACACTGAGGATGAAAGTACTCATAACCAGTCCACCCCTCCAATGCCAGGGACCGTCTGCGTCAATAGTCTCGTTAGTATAGATTGGGGTTCCGTGTCCGTAGCGTTTCAAAGTATTATAAGGACCTGTAATGATAGGTGCTTGCGACCCTAAAGCAGCTAAAAGCAGATTGGCCGGTTTCTTTTCAGACACGTATTGGTTACTGATGTCGTCCACCAAACTTACTCCGCCGAAATCAGCCTCCCAATTACGCAGTGCTGTGACCGGATTGCTGCCGATGGCAATGTTGGCACATTCTATCACCTTATCCCATTTTTGGTAATAGAGATAAAACCGTGCAGCAAAAGCGTTGGCTGCTTTACGGTTGAAGTGATACTTGGGAACCTCATAAGCAGCATCTTTAATGAGCGGAAGTCCAGCTTCCAAGTCAGCAGCAATCTGTTCATACGTATTCTTCAAGCTGCCTCGTTCAGTATTTTCCGGATAGACGCTGTCACCGGTCCGAGTACGGTAGGGTATTCCCAAATGACTTTCTGCCGTATTCGGATTATAAGGCATACAGAATACATTAGCTAATAGAAAATGGGAATAGGCGCGGCACACCAAAGCTTCGCCCCGTTGCGGATTGAGGCTGGCAGGCGAACCTAAGTTTTCGATACCTTCCAATGCCATATTAGCCGAAGCAATAGCAGCATAACATCCTTCCCAAAGGGCATAGGGACTATCGTAACTACTAATGCTGGGAGAATCCCACAAATAAAGTTTTTCGATGAGTTCGTCCGTATCAAATTGTCCACCGTTATCCATCACGTTATCCGATGACAACTCGCCAATCAACAGCGGAAGAGTAGTTGGGTATGCCGAAACCAACAGTGGAGATATTTTGTCGGTACTGTTGATTTCCGTGCGGCTATCGGGCAGTGTATCCAAAAAATCACTGCAAGAAGAGAATGCCAGCAATGAAACGGATAGCAAGGTTATGAATGATTTATTTTTCATGTGATTCATTATTAAAAAAAATTAAATGCCTAAGCGAATGGTAAAAGTGAACTGTTTAGCCATGGGAACGGCCACACCACCTGTGTTAAAGAATTCGGGATCCTGCCCGTTTAATTTGTCGTCTGCATAAAGCAAGAACAAATTAGTTGCCTGCAGTTTCAATCCTAAATTGGAAATTTTTAACGGTTCAATCCACTTCTTGGGCAGGTCGTATGAAAGCGAAATCTCTTTCAAACGGATAAAGTCACCCTTTGCGATGCGGTCGCTGGAGTAATTATAAGCATTGTAGGCACGGCTCAGATAACTGTCGTTCACATTCATATACTTATCTGCTATCACCGGAATATTGGTACGATGCTCGTCGCCCGGCCTCATCCAACGGTTCTTGAATTCTTTCGGCATAGCATCAAGGTCAGTATATTGGTTGCTAAATACCGGATCCAAACGGATGACATTGCCAAAAGAATAAGTGATAAACACATTCATTTTCAGACCCTTGTAGCTGAATACATTTCCCAAACTACCTGTAATGGTAGGATCTGTAGTACCTTCATAAATCAGGTGTGATTTGTTGTTGCGCTCCTGGAAGTTGATGTTGCTTGTGGTCAATTCGCCATTTTCATTAATGAAAGTAGGCAGACCTTCTTCATTCAGTCCACGGAAGTCGAGCGAAAACAAACTTCTTACTGGATAGCCTTGCATGGCAAATCCATATCCGCTCACCATGTCCATTACCGATGAGAATGCCTCCAAATCGGTTACCTTGTTCTTGGTTTTAGAGAAAATGAAGTCAGTGTTCCACTTGAAGTCCTTCTTGGCAATGTTACGGGTAGAAAGAGTCAGCTCTATACCGTGCGAACGCATGCTTGCCACATTGGCATACTTGCCAATTTCTCCATCCAGACCGGTAGTACTCAACCATCCTATCAGGTCATAGTTCTTGCGTTTGTACCAATCCATGCTGAAGTTGATACGGTTATCCAGAAAACCTAAATCGATACCCAGATTCAGTTCATGTTTCTTTTCGTAAGTCAGTTCAGAATTTTTGCCTTGTAGGATGCCCAGTCCCGACTCCATGACATCGGCATTGGGACGCCAAGGATTATAACTGCTCACCATTGCCAGCGAGTTACTCACAAAGGCAGGACCACGGTCGGCAGTCAGCGAGTAACTTGCTTTCAGCGTCAAGTTAGATAATATGGAATTCAGTTTGCTGAACCAAGTTTCTTCGTGCGCATTCCAAGCACCGGAAATATTCCATGTAGGCAACCAGCGAGCCGAACGGCTTTTACCTAGTTTGTTGGAACCTTCGTAACGCACTGTACCGTTCACGGTATAGCGTCCCTTCCATGAATAAGTGCCGGTAGCGAAAAAAGCCACTTGGCGTGCTTTGGTTTCGTCAACAGTATTATAAGGTGTATTTTCCTCGTTGCCTTGCTTGAAGAACAAATAGTCGTAACTGGAAAGCATACCCATGCCATACTGCATACCTGCACCGTTAAACCACACTTTGCTGCGGTCTGTGGCATTTAGTTCCATACCACCGAAAAAGTTTACGATATGATTTTCGTTGAATACATCATTGTAACTGACGGTACTACGCAAGTCATAGCTCGACATAGTATATTTCGTATCGCGATAGAAACCGCCTACGGGCAGTACCGATTCCGGTAGAGTATTGATTTTGTCAGGATCGGTATAGAGCCACGGATTGGCTTGCTGCATGGTAGCGTCATCCATAGCCCTATAAGCCCATGCCTGATTAGAATAATCTTTCACATAATGGTTTTGGGTAGTAGATGAGTACTTGTAAGCCCCCAATATGCTCAATTCTACCTTTTGAATAGGCTTCCATTTCATTTCACCCTGGAATCGCATATCAGTAACTTTTAAATCCATGTAGTTGTTATCCAGCTCGTGGAAAATATTAAACGGTGCATAGTTACGTACGTAGTATTCATTGGGATCCAATGTGCGCGAAGTATTCAGCGCAAATGAGTAAGGATTGATGTCGAAGTCACGTTTCACCTCACCACTTACGGGATCAGCTTGCGAACCAAGAGTACCGGGAGCCTGCTGCTTGCGAAAAGATGCATTCCCGATAAGGTTAAGTGTAAGGTTTTTGAAGATATTATACGTAGAATTAATGTTAGCCGTATAACGTTGCACTTTGCTCCTCTTAGTCCATCCCGGGTCGTTCATCACACTGATGGAAGTATAATAAGAAGCCTTGTCTGTACCGGTAGCCATACTCACAGCATGATTTTGTGAGATACTATTGCTGAACAACAGGTCGAACCAGTCGGTATTACGGAACTCGGCCTGCTTCAGATAAGCCCCCCGTGCTTCAGGCGTATTGGCTAAACCAAATACACCGCCTGTTGCCGAATATTGATTAATGAGATGATACATTTTACCATAGACACCACTCTGCGAAGCACGATAAGAATCAACAAAACTCAGGGAACCGTTTTGCTCCATATTCTTGTATACATCCATTTGCTCTTGAGAGTTCATGATGTTGAAATTGCTATAACTGGGTTTCATGCGCATGGTAAACTCACCTGTATAACTGATTTTGTTCGTACCTGATTTACCTTTTTTGGTAGTTACCACAATCACCCCTGCCATAGCACGTGCACCATAAATGGAGGTAGCCGAACCATCTTTTAGAATTTGAAAACTCTCAATATCATCGGCATTCAAACCGGCAATAGCTGAACTGATCAGAGTCTCAGCATCACCTGAGGACAGATCGTCAGCACCTATCTCAGCTACATCTTCCATGATAACACCATCTACCACCCACAGCGGCTTGGAACTTCCGTAAATGGAAGTTGCACCACGCACACGAATCTTAGGCGCCGTACCGAAAGTACCGGATACATTTTGCACAGATACACCTGCCGAACGTCCTTCCAGACCGCGACTGATATCTGCCATACCATCCATTTTGATGTTTTCTGCTTTCAACTGGTCGGTAGCACCGGTAAACATACGTTTATCCATACGCTGCATACCCGTCACAACAACTTCGGACAGCGTCTGTACATCCGATTGGAGAGTCACTTTCATAGTCGGCGAAGGAGAAAGCGACTGAGGAAGCATACCGACATAAGAAAACTCCAACTTGGAACGACTGGAAACATTAGGCAATGTAAACTTACCGTCTATGTCTGTCAGCACACCCGTAGAAGTACCTTTCACCATAACGGTAGCTCCAATAAGCGGCTCACCGTCATCGGCAGACAGCACAACGCCGTTTACCGTATACACTTTAGCCTGTTTGGAAGGACCTTTTGTTGTAATGGTAATAAACTCCTTATCGATAGTATACTCAAGTTTCTTACCAGAAAGCACAATATCCAAAATTTCCCGGATATTCTTATCCTTAATGGCACCGCTATACGTATATGACTTCACATCATCATACGTAAAAAGGATTTTATAACCTGAAATTTTGCTCAACTGTTTAAATACAGAAGACAACTCTTCATTCTTAAACTCTACTGTAAGTTTCTTCTCACCTACCTGAGCTTCCGCACAGAACGGAAGACAAAATAGAAAAAAGAAAAGCGGAAATAATAAGTACCTCTTTCTTCTCATACGTTTATTTTTAATAATATTAGCGAAGCTTCATTTATTAATAATACGTATGACTTGAATAACAAGATACCTTTTTACCTTATTTTTTTCAATTCATGAAACTTTTTCTCTAAAAAGCATCTACAATATGGAAGAAATTACACAAAACATGCCTCCATCTAGTCAACATAGACCGTATTCTCACAAAGTGTTAACGTTACTTTTTTTAAACGGTTCATCAAACGAATTGTTTCTTCAATACCACCCTGACGATTGGACATAAAATGTATGCGATATGTCATGGCTTCTTTATTTCTAAATATAACGTTCACATTATACCAACGTCCAATAGACTTCATAATATCCGCCAAAGTCAACTCATCAAAATAAAAATATCCGTCTTTCCAATAAGTATAGGCCTCACTGTTTACTTCCTTCACCTCAAACTGCCCATTGGAAAGGAGTATGGCATCTTTACCCGGTTCCAAATCCACAAAACGTGCATTTTCATGGCTGCGAACCTGTACCTTACCGCTAATCAGCGTTACATGGCTGTCTTCGGCTGTATAACTTTTCACATTAAACTCCGTTCCGAGAACCTTAGTTTGCAAATAATCCGTCTTTACAATAAAAGGTTTTGTATCTTTTGTAACTTTAAAATACGCTTCTCCTTCAAGAAAAACCGTACGCTCCCTTTCTATAAAAGCTGTAGGATAAACCAATTTACTATTGGCATTCAGCCACACCTCCGTACCATCACAAAGAATCAATTTGAATGTCTCGCCTCTGGGGATTACAATAGAATGAGTCTGTAACATCTTTTTCACTACCGGAACGGAATTCCTCGCTAGATTAGTATAATCAAGAGTCCGCCGTTTTTCTACTTGTTTGTTTTCTTTTTTAGGCTCATCATCCAAAAAGAATTGCTTGCCGTCATTTAATTCCAAAACAATACGCTGTTCATTCGGATCCGCAGCAAATACCGTGACAGATTTAGGCGGGGCAACCGGTATATTAAATAAATAATTAAATGAAACAAAAGCTCCTACCAGGATAGCTGCTACCGAACTGCTCCATATCCAAAACATCTTAAGATATTTTTTCTTATTCTGTCTACCTTTCAAACGAGCTAATTCAGCCTCCACATCAACCATACCGGAAGCCTGGCACTTATGCAAAAGATATCTGACATCCATCAAATCCTTACAGGCATCTAATGTCTCCACATCTTTCAAATCCTCCCATTTCTTGTCAGAGCTATCGGATGAACTCTCCATTAAATCCAGTGCTTTATCAAATTCAGATGTACTATCTTGATTACTCATAAATCCGCTAGTTTAGTTAATACCTTATTATAAATGCGTTTATAAAACTTATTTTGAACCGTTTAGCCTATTTTTTATATTTATTTAGCAAATTCCTCACGAATAGCCTTCAAGGCTTTAACAATATGTTTTCTAACCGCACTTATGCTTATATTCAATTCTGCGGCTACTTCTTTATACTTCTTCTCATGTAGATAGCACTCTTCCAGGATATGCCTCGTATGCGGGGTCATTCCATCCAACACTTTCTGAATCTTCATCATACGCTCGTCTTGCTCCTTGAACTCCACTTCTGTATAATTTTCATACAATTTCTGAGAGAATTCAGCATAAGCATAATGTATATCCTGATGTCTCAGATAATCGATAGCACGATTGCGTACATATATAAAGAGATACGACTTAGCTGTGGCCTTCTCTATCCTATCAAAATTCTTCCATATATATTCAAAAGCATCGCTCGCTATGTCACGGCTTACTTCCCAATTATTAATGAGAGAATGTGCATAGGAATAAAGAGAGACATAATACTCTTTAAAAAAGAAATCAAAGTCGGCAAAGTCCTCCACCCTTTTACAATTTATTATTCATCTTAAACAATTTTACCAGCGAAATTAATTATTATTATAATACAAAAAAAGCAGTATTAACTCTTTTAGCGTCCAAAAGAGTTATATAATATTAATACATCAAAAATCAAGCTAACAAAAGCCACTCAAGGTTATTTAGCTTTCCTGCTTGTCCGATAGAAGTTTCTGAACCTCACGGTCTGCCTTAGTCAACTTATCACTGCAAAAAGCAATGATTTCATTTGCCTCCTTTATCTTTACGGCAAGTTCATCTATTTCCAGTTCATTGTTGTCTATCTGACTGACAATTTTCTCCAACCGTTCCATCGCTTGGGAATAAGTCTCTTTTTTCTTGGGTGCAGGCATAGGATTATTTATTTTTTTGACAGTTTATTTGTTACTACTGAAACCACTTCTCCTTTATACAGGCGAGTGATAATTTCATCACCCTCATTTAAGAGAGAAGCATTCTTTATTGCTTTTCCGTTTTTCAATGTAATGCTGTAGCCACGGGCTAATTGCTTTTCCGGAGAAGCATCCGCCAGCCGTTGTTGCAGTAACTCCAGCCGATGATGCTGACGAGACAAGGAGGCTGTTACAGCTTGTACAATATCTTTTCGGACGGTAAGCAAAGTTAATTTTGCATCCGAAATGCAACCATAAGCAGCAGAGGGAATACGGTTCCTGTATGATACTAACTTCTGTTGCTCTTGTACCAGCAAATTCCGGACACCATCGCATAGGCGGGCAGCCAGCGATTCCAATTCATCGGCAGCCTCATTCATGCAGTCTATCAGAAATTCGGCAGCAGCAGTGGGAGTCTTGACACGGGTATGGGCCACGGAATCGAGAACCGTATCATCGCGTTCGTGTCCGATACCCGTGATAACAGGCAAAGGAAACTGCGCACAGGCAGCCGCGAGCAGATAAGTATCAAATCCGGAAAGATCGGAAGTTGCCCCACCGCCCCGGATAATAACTACTACATCAAAACTGTCCGAACGGGAATTTATCTTATCCAAAGCAGACAAAACGGATTCTTCAACACGATCACCCTGCATCAATGCCGGAAAAAGTTCCGTATAGAAGTAAAAACCTCCCGGATTATTCTGCAACTGGTGGCAAAAGTCACCGTATCCGGCAGCGGTTGGGGAAGAAACAACCGCAATACGCTGCGGCAAACGAGGCATTCTCAATTCTTTATTTAAAGTAAGTACCCCTTCTTCTTCCAATTGTTTCAAAATCTCTTTACGGCGACGGGCCATATCACCCAAAGTATAGGTGGGATCTATATCCTGTACTGTAAGGCTATATCCATACAGTTCATGGAAACTGACGGTCACTTGCACCAGCACTTTGATACCCGAAACAAAAGCCTGTCCCGTAGCTTCCTCAAAATAAGGTTTCAACAAACGAAAGACGTTCGACCATATCGTTCCTCTCGCCTTGGCTATCAGACTATTACTACGGGCATCTTTCTGTACGAACTCCAAATAACAATGTCCGGTGCTGTTGGTACGTACATCACTCAATTCAGCCTGTATCCAATAGGCATCAGGCAAACATTGCTCCAAGCTGCGACGCACCAGCGCATTTAATTCGTATAGTGATAAGGCATCCATTCTTTAAGTATAAGTATGCAAAGTTCCTGTCCTTACTTCATTTTTAATTTATAGCTATTATATGCTTTCCACATATCCGGCACGCCATAACCGTAGATATTATCCGGATAGTCAGCACGGTCACCGGAAGCGCGGACTAATTCAAGCAACTCTTTCGCTGTCAGCCGGGGGCATGCCTGCCATAAACAAGCCACCATTCCACACATGACGGGCGAAGAGAAAGAAGTCCCGTTTGCCTTACCCTGATTTCCGTCCGTGCGAATCACATCCGCTCCTTCGCCCACAGCTACAACATCCGGTTTAATCCGGTTATCAGCCGTGTTGCCGATAGAGGAAAATGGCGCCAACACCGCCTGTTTGTTGATAGCGCCTACCGTCAACACATTATCAGCATCTCCCGGCGGGGTTATTTTTTTCCAGGACCCCATTCCTGAATTACCGGCACTGCACACCAGTACCATACCCTTATCGGCTATATGCGAGGCTTGACGCGACATCAAGGAATGATGTCCGTCCAAATCACGATATCTGTAATTTTTCGATTTGTCATCGAACGCATAATACCCCAAAGAAGTATTAAGCACATCAACTCCCACACTGTCGGCAAACTCTACGGCAGCAGCCCAATAATCCTGCTCCACCAAGTGTTCGGAAGCCTCATCCTCACTGCGGAACAGCCAAAAGGAAGCTTCCGGTGCAGTACCTGTCATAATTCCTGGCTGATTCATTCCAATGCAGGAAAGCACACTCAGTCCATGACTGCTTGCCGCAAATAAATCCGCCTGAGGATTGACAAAATCTTTCATGCCCAAGACGCGGATATTCCGCATAGCCGTTATCTTATCCAGATTATGAAATCCGGCATCAATCACGGCAATCGTCATTCCCTGCCCCCTGAATCCGGCATCATGCAACTTATCTCCATTGCTCAACTGAATTTGAGTGAGAGCAGGACCGTAAATACTGTCTGTATATATCTTCGGCTCATTGATTACAGAATCGCGCATTGCATCCCCCACTCCTTCATTCATTTTCGGAGCAGTCCATACTTTCTCCGTAGCGCGTACAAACGGCAATGCGGCAATATGTTCTATCAAAGCGGAATCATTGCAGGAAACCGTAACAAAATTTTCCCATTTCCCTACAACTACAATATTCACTCCTTGTCTGCGTATTTCATCAATATACTGACGGCAAACCGGCAGGTCGGTGGAATCAACCGCCAGGTTCTGTTTTTGACGTCTTGCAATGGCTTTCTCCGAAAGGAACTGTTCAGGATGCTCCAATGAATAAACGGTAGCTGCCTTGTCTCTTAAACTAATACGGTATTTCAACGTATCTTGCTGTGCCGACGCACTTGCCACAAACAACACTAAAGCTGAAAGAATAATCAATCTCTTCCCCATTAATCTCTTTTTATTTTCAAATTTCAGTTTTTAATTTTCAAATATACATGCCGATACCACGTTGTGAAGCAATGAACGAACCGCCTACCACCCTTTTTCCAATATAGAATACAGCTGATTGTCCGGGCGCAATGGCAGATGCTTCCGTCTCAAAATGCACCAGCAATCGCCCGTCTTCCAGACGCTTTACCGAACAAGGTATCGGTTTGCTCCGATAGCGGATGCGAACCGTCAGCTCCCCGCTTCCGAAAACTTCCCCCTCATCAATCAGATTATCCTGTTCCGCAAGCATATATTCCGCTTTGAGCTGCTCGGCATCTCCCAACATTACGGTATTCTTCTGCGGATTGATTTTCAGCACATAAGCCGGTTTTCCCAATGCGATTTCAAGTCCTTTCCGTTGCCCGATGGTATAGTAAGGAAAGCCCTTATGCTCTCCCAGCTTCACTCCTTCCGAATTGACAAACCATCCCGGGCCTACTTCATTGTCTATCTCCGGCGAATGCTCACGCAGGAAGTCCCGATAATCTCCTTTTATGAAGCATACTTCCATGCTCTCTCCTTCCTCGGCTTTCGGTGCATAGCCTTTATCCCTCAGATAATCGCGCACTTGCATCTTGGTATAGGTTCCCAACGGGAAAAGACAACGTCGCAAGACATCCTGCCCCAAGCGCCAAAGGAAATAAGACTGGTCTTTCTTATCGTCATCCCCGGCAACTATATATATTTTCCTATTCTGTTCTTCCAGACGGGTATAGTGCCCGGTAGCAATATACCGGCAATTCAATTTATCCGCCCACTCCGTTAGAATGCGGAACTTGAACAGAGGATTGCACATCACACAAGGATTGGGGGTACGCCCCTGCCGGTATTCATCGATAAAGTTCCGGACAATCACCTCACGAAAAGCCTCTCGTTCATCAGCCACATAATGTTCAATGCCCATATTCTGAGCAAGCTGGCGGGCTTCCAACGGCTCTTCTCCCCACACCCACATCGTAAGACCGATTACCTCGTAACCCTGCTCTTGCAACATCAGACATGTAGCGGTACTGTCAATGCCACCGCTCATTCCAACCAACACTCGTTTTTCTGCCTTGTTCATTTCTCGGATATACATCGTTTAAAATGCAAAAATACAGGTTTTCAAACAGAAGAAAGAGAAAAGGCATGCCTTTTTTGCAAGAGTTCACATAGCTGCACATCGTTTTGCCCGTGACTTTGTAACAGAAACGAAACACATATGACATAAAATCACAACACATACGACCGTATCTTTGCCAACATAAACAAACCGACAACAAATTATGAAAAAAAGCGCATTGATACTGTTCCTCACCCTGTTGCCCTTTATGGCAAAAGCCCAAAACACCCAAAACAGCGAAGACGGAAAGAAGATAGACAAGGAAAAACTGGAAAGCAAGGATTATCTGCCCGAAATACACGGAACAATCCGGGGCAAATACGAATACCAGACCACAATGGGCGCCGGACGTTTCGAAGTGAGAAACGCACGTGTCAGCGTTACCGGCAATGTCTTGCCGATTGTTGCCTACAAAGCCGAAATAGACCTGTCGGACGAAGGAAGCATTAAAATGCTCGATGCCTACGCACGCCTGTTTCCGGCAAAAGGGTTGACAGTGACCGCCGGGCAGATGCGCGTGCCTTTTACCATCGACGCACACCGATCACCCCACCAGCAATATTTTGCCAACCGCTCGTTCATAGCCAAGCAGGTGGGCAACGTACGCGATGTAGGTATCACACTGGGATATACCCTGCCTACCGACCTGCCTATTACGATAGAAGGCGGACTGTACAACGGTTCGGGCCTGACCAATCAAAAAGAATGGCATAAAGAAGTGAATTATTCTGCCAAAGCCCAATTTCTTTTCACCAAAGGGCTGAACCTGACACTGAGCATACAGAGCATCCAACCGGAAGAAATACGGGTGCAATCGTACGACATCGGCGCTTACTATGAGTCCGACCGCTTCCATATCGAAGCGGAATATCTGTACAAGCAATATTCCGACAATGCCTTCAAAGATGTGCAAGCCGTAAACACATTCATCAATTACGACCTTCCGCTTCGTAAAATATTCAATAAAATGTCTTTCCTGCTACGCTACGACATGATGACGGACCAAAGCGACGCCAAGACTACCGATGAAGAAACCGGCGTATTGGTCACCACCGACTACAAACGCCAGCGACTGACGGGCGGTATCACCTTCAGCCTCAGTAAAGCATTCCGCACAGACCTGCGCCTGAATTATGAAAAATATTTCTATGCCAACAGCAGTATTGCAAAAGAATCTGAACAAGACAAAATAGTATTGGAATTAATGGTACGATTCTAAAAAAATTACATATCTTTAGAATAAGCAAATTGATGTATGACAAATCCGCTTATTCCGGGCATCACTGCCGCAGAACAAGACGTGTTGTATCAAAAGCTAAATGAATACAACCTGAAAAAAGCTTCTTTCAAAGAGGTAGGCGCCTATCTTGTGGTATTGCCAAGAGCAGATTGTCCCCGATATTCACTTTGGATTTACTCCCCTCTGCCCGAAAGGCAATCCATATTTTACATATTCGACCTGAGCGAGGATATACACGAAGCCTTACGAATGGCAAGCACCTTATGTTACTACTCTCCCCGTCCTCTGTCGTTAGTGGAGTATAATGCCAAACGAATGCAGAATAAGGGCGACGATATTATCTCGTTCGGCAAATATCACGGACATTATCTGCACGAAATCCTGCGGATAGACCCTGGCTATCTCACCTGGATAGCTTTCAAGTTCACTCCCCGAATTCCTAAACAGGAACGCTTCGCACAAATCGCCCGGATATACCATTCCGTATACATTGACATCCTGCAACGGAAAACCAAGCAACCGCCTGCCGGACGCTTTCTTGGGAAAGAAGGGGAAAAAGTGACAGATCTGACCCTGACCGTTCTCAGTGTCCGGCTGGAGGACGACCCCTACAAGACACAAGTCAGGGGTACGACCCCTTACTTCTATGTCCGGCAAATACTAAGGCTGAAAGACACCTCCGGAAATCTTGTGACTTTCCGCGTCAACTCCCGCACGGCAAGCAGGCATTCGTGCCAACTACCCGCCGTGGAACATGCTTACCGGACAGACGAAACCGTCCATATAGCCTCGGCACGCATTGCCGGTACGTACACCATCGGAAAAAACAAATGGACGCGACTTAATTATGTAAAATTTCATCCATAAGACCGAATCCGGTCAAAAATTCCATTTCAAACATCAATTCATCCACCCCTTACCGAAAAGAAACCCGTATTTTTGCTCCATACATATTTAAATACGTAATACCATGAAAAAACAAACTGCACTTTGGTGCTTATCCCTCCTATTGGTGATGGGAGCCTGCACCACATCCTCCTCCCGGAAAACGGCCGGAGAATGGGCAAAAGTACCCGGAATACTAAAAAATATCGTACCGCCCGTATTCGCCGATACTGTTTATGATGTAACCGACTACGGAGCAAAGAGCGATACAACTTTCGACAGCCGTCCCGCCATTCTCCAAGCCATCAGTCATTGTAACACGAACGGTGGCGGTACCGTACTCATTCCCGCAGGAAATTATTTCATCAAAGGAGCCATTACACTGAAAAGTAACATAAACCTGCACATCGCCGAAGGAGCACGTCTGGAATTCTCTACCGAAGCCGCCGACTACCTGCCTATGGTACTGACAAAATGGGAAGGAACAGAATGTTTCAACTACTCCCCCTTTATCTACGCATACCAATGTACGAATGTCGCGGTAACCGGCAAAGGAACTATCGACGGAAACGGTTCGGTGACTTTCAACGGCTGGCATGCCATACAAGGTCCTGCCGTAGACCGTCTGCGCCAGATGGGTATCGATTCCGTTCCTGTATACCAACGCGTATTCGGAGAAGGACACTATCTGCGTCCCTGTATGATACAATTTTACGGTTGCAAGAACGTATTGGTAGAAGATTTAAAAATTTACGATTCTCCCTTCTGGATCATTCATCCCGTATTTTGCGACAACGTAACCGTACGGAATGTATATATCGACAGCAACAATTACAATAATGACGGCTGCGACCCGGAATCCTGCACCAATGTACTGATAGAAGGTATGGATTTCAACGTTGGTGACGACGGCATCGCTATCAAATCAGGGCGCGACCAAGACGGCTGGCGCATCGGTCAGGCTACGGAAAACGTTATCATCCGCAACTGTCATTTCGCACGTTGGGCCATCACTGTCGGAAGCGAAATGTCGGGCGGAGTGCGGAATATCTATATTGAGGACTGCAAGATAAACAGTTGCCGCAACGGTATATATTTCAAGTCCAACCCGGACAGAGGCGGCTATTTCGAAAACCTGAATATGCGGCGCATCGAAGCCGATGTCTGCCTGTGGGGTGTTATCAATTTCCGCACGAACTACCACGGGTATCGGGGCGGCAATCATCCTACACTATTCCGCAACATCTGCATTGAAGACGTAACCTGTAACCGCGTGGACAGCGTAGCGCTCATGGCTAACGGACTGCCTGAAGCCAAACTGCACAACATCACCCTGCGGAACATCAACGTGAAGAAAGCTCCCAAAGCGATACAAATAGAGAATGTGGTGAACCTGACGCTGGACAATGTAGTAGTAAACGGAGAAAAAGTAACTGCCCCCTGATTACTTCTCTCCAACCGGCGGACGCTTACGCCAATCGTCTTTCCGGTAGCTGTCCGGATAAATCGTTTTGTCTACAATCTCCCCGCCTTTGGTACGAATCCAGGTAGTGAATGTGCGGACGTTTTCTTTCATCAGAATAACACGGGCACCATTCTGCAGGTGGTTATACTCCGTATTTCCACCTGTAAAACGCCCGTAAGCCAACAGGATGCCGTGCCACATAACGGAATAATCATTATCATGGTCGTGCCCCACAAAGGTACCCATTACATCACCGGCTTCTTTCATGGCGGCAAACATGCCGGTATTCAGGAGCGGAGCACAAGCCTTTTCCATACGCGTGCCTATCAATATGGCACTCTCATCAGCCGCAGCCTGATTATATTCGGGTAGGGGAATATGGAAAAAAGCCAGAGCAGGCAAAGGCTTTCCGCCATTTCTTTCCGTATAAGCAGCGCTCTGGCTACGATACCAGTTTACCTGATCAAAGGTAAACCAGGCATATCCTTTCACATCCGACAGCCGGGAGTAGGAGTGCGAATCCATACAATACAACAAAGCTGCATCACGATTACTGTCGGAAGCCTGCAATGCAAGCACGTAGTCGGGTGAATCGGCCTCACCTCTGTCCGGCTGAATATTATAAGGAACAGAGCGAACGACATCATATAATTCGGCACGCGTCTTATCCTGTTCATTGTCATGGTTGCCAAAAGTCACAACAAAAGGAATTTTGCGGGAAGAAGCACAAGCAAGTACCGTACGCATAGCTGTTTCTGCCGGCTTCGCATACACCACGTCACCGGTAAATACAACCAGGTCGGGACGTTCTGCATCAAGCACTTCATTGATACGCTTCAAGGCAATATCCGAGGCAGGATTACCATATTTGAAATGCACGTCGGTAAACTGCACTATTTTGAATTCCCCGTTTTTATCGAATTTCAAGGGCTTTATCTGCGCCCGGCAGAACATTACGGACAGCAGTACCATACAAAGGGGCAAAGCAAATTGTTTCATAGTATTTTCTGATTTTGATTCGGAGTTCGTTTATTCTTTGACTATCAAGACAGTTGCATAAGCCGATATTCCCTCTTCCCGTCCTGTAAAGCCCAACTTCTCCGTAGTGGTAGCCTTCACGGATACATCGTCTTCATCAATCCCCAACACAGCAGAAAGAGTCTGCTGCATGGCGGGTATATGAGTTTTCAACTTGGGTCGTTCCGCACAGATTGTCGCATCAATATTACCGACGGAATACCCTTTACTGCCTATCAGGTCCACCGTTTTCTTCAACAATATCTTACTATCTATATTTTTAAATTCGCCTGCCGTATCGGGAAAGTGATAGCCTATGTCGCGCATATTCGCCGCACCCAGCAATGCATCGCAAATAGCATGTATCAGCACGTCTGCATCCGAATGTCCCAAGAGACCTTTCTCATGCTCCAGGCGTACACCACCCAACCAAAGTTCTCTATCTGTCACCAGTCGGTGAACATCAAAGCCAAAACCAACACGTATCTTCATATCTTTTCAATTATATAATAAACGTGCTAAAGTAGGCATTATTCACTATCGGCTCAAAGATATTCTGCTATTTTTCCTTAATGAGAGGGATTACGTACCTAAAAAACAAACAGCAAGTCTTACAGCCTAATACAAAGGAGCATGAAAGAGCTGACGAAATCAGCGGATATGGAAATCAAGCAGCTTCTCTTCTCCCAAATAACCTTGTAAATGCTGACCGACGCTGACGGACCCTACCCCGGCAGGGGTACCTGTAAACAGTAAATCACCAATCTTCAAAGTCATAAAACGACTGACATAGGCTATTATATCGTCTATCTTGAAAAGCATGTCTGCTGTATTGCCACGTTGTACTTCGCAACCGTCTATATCGAGATGGAAATCTAAATTCTGCAAGTCTCCACCAGCTTGTTCCAAAGAAATGAACGTACCGATAGCTGCAGAGTTGTCAAACCCTTTGCACAACTCCCACGGGTTACCGGCTTCACGGAATTTCCGCTGCAAGTCACGGGCTGTAAAATCAATGCCTACCGTCACCCCATCATAATAACGATGCGCAAAACGGGGAGCTATATTCTTACCTAACCGGCAAATACGTACCACAACTTCCGTTTCGTAATGGACTTCATGGGAGAAGTCGGGAACAAAAAACGGCTTGCCGTCTTTCAAAATAGCCGAGTCGGGTTTCATGAAGATAACAGGTTCCCTATTCTCCTGAGTATGCCCAAGCTCCCTATTGTGCTGTGCATAATTCATCCCTACTGCTATGATCTTCATTACCTTATCTCATTAAAATTCAAACGGTTAAACATTACTGCCAGATGTGCATACAACGAAGTGTTCTGAACCACTATATCTTCCGGCACACGGATACGGAACGGAGTAAAATTCCATACGGCTTTAATGCCGCCTGCCACCATCGTATCCGTAATTTTCTGCGCAATCTCAATAGGTACTGTCAACACACCGATATTGACGTCATATGCCTGCATTTTCTCTTCAAAATCATCGGAATGATAGATTGGAATGCCATTCAATGCTGTCCCTACCAAATCGGGATTTACATCAAATGCTGCCACAATCTCCAGACCGAAATGATTCAAACCGGAATCTCGCAGCAATGCACCACCCAAACTTCCCACACCGAAAAGAAATGCTTTATGTATATTGGTAAATCCCAAAAAATCTTCCAGCACGGCAATCAGCGTATCTATCTCATACCCCACACGGGTACGGCCGGAAATATTGACATATGACAAGTCTTTCGCTATCTGAGAGGCATCAATATTGATTTCTTTGGAAATTTGAGTAGAAGAAACGAAACGCTCCCCTCTTTTTCTAAGCAATTTTACATTGGAAAGATACCACGGAAGCCGGCGCAAGGTAGGTTCCGGCACCTTTGTAGAGTCTTTCTTTTGTAACTGACTGTTCATAGCTTTTCCTTTAAGTTCTCAATATTATGACTGACAAAAGTAGTGCTTTTTTTCCAATCTATAATATATCTATGACAAAAGGTTAACATTATTTCTACCTGTGATTGCAAAGTTTCTTGTAAAACCGTATTTTTGGACTCCTTTTGTGAGAAAATTAAAACAAGTATATATGGCTAAGAAACCAAAAGAGAACGATTGGAAAGACAGACTGAATGTAGTGTATTCAACCAACCCTGACTTCAAATACGAATTGGACGATGAAGAAGAGCAAACCACTCTCCAACCGTCCCAACAACGTCTGCGCGTACAATTGGACCGCAAGAACCGGGGCGGTAAAGTTGTAACTCTCGTTACCGGATTTATCGGTACGGAAGACGATTTGAAAGAACTGGGCAAATTCCTTAAAAGTAAATGCGGTGTGGGAGGAAGCGCCAAAGACGGAGAAATCATTGTGCAAGGAGACTTTAAGCAAAAAGTACTGGAATTACTAAAGAAAGAGGGGTATGCACAGACCAAAACGGTGGGATAACTCACTGCTGCTTTAAAAACATAATAAAGAAAAACGGTCGCTATGGATATTTCCATGCGACCGTTTCCATATATTTACATCCGTACGGAATTATTCAGCACGCAAAGTGAAACGCTTGAAATCAACGATTTTCAATTCAGGGTCAGCTTCTTTCAGCACTTCTCTTACAGTCTTCTTGCCATCCATGATATCTTCCTGGTTCAGCAGGCAAACTTCTTTCAGGAATTTACCCAGACGACCTTTAGCAATATTCTGAATCATCTGTTCCGGCAGGTGTGCAGCTTTTTCAGCAGAAACTGTAGCAATGATTTCTTTTGCTTTTGCTACGTCTTCAGCTGTAATCCATCCCTTAGCCATGTTGCTTTCCATGTGGTCTTCGCTGTCAACGTGAGCAGGGTTGATACCGGCTTTCTTCAAAGCAGCCTCAACAGCCTTCTGTACTTGTTCAGCTTTTGTCTTCTCGATAGCAACTTCGATTTCTTTCTGCTTAACTTCTTCAGAAACACCGTCTTCGTCGATAGCCAGCGGATTCATGGCAGCAATCTGCATGGCCACTTGCTTAGCCAACTGTTCGTCAACATTCTTGTTGAAAGCAACAATCGTGCAAAGGCCGTTTCTGTTCATGTGGTTGTACACAACCGTAGTTGCACCCTCTACAGTCAGATAACCGTCGAGTTCCATCTTTTCGCCTGTGATACCGCTACGGTCGGTTACTGCATCCTGTACAGTACCGTTACCCATCGGCAGGGCTTTTACTTCATCCAACGTCTTGCACTTATTGGCAACGGCAAGGTCAAGGATATCCTGAGTCAGTTTCACGAAGTCGGCATTCTGAGCTACGAAGTCGGTTTCGCACTTCAAAGCGATGATAACGGCAAAGTCACCGGTAGTCTTAGCCAAAACGCAGCCTTCAGAAGCTTCACGGTCTGAACGCTTAGCAGCAACAGCCTGTCCTTTTTTACGGATAATTTCCATTGCCTTATCGAAATCGCCTTCTGCATCGTTCAATGCATTCTTGCAATCCATCATACCAGCACCGGTCATTTTACGGAGCTTGGTTATATCAGCCATACTTACAGCCATACTATCTTTCCTTTATATTTTAGTTAATAAATATCGTTCTAAAAAGCGAAAAAGAGCTGAGAATAGAGAATTGAGAATTGCTGTAAAGTAACTCTCAACTTTCAATTCTCAACTCTCCACTATGAATTAAGCCTCTTCGTCTTCCTTAATGAAAGCGGCAGCTTTAGCTGCGTTGATTGCTTCCTCGTCAGACTTGTCGAGTCTTGCTTTTGTAGCTTTCTTCTTGCCTTTGTTGGCAGGAGCCTCACCGGCAGCTTCCATGTCTACCTTCTCAGCCTTACGTTCTTCCAGACCTTCCTGCATAGCAGCGCAGCAAGCATCCAAGATAACTTCTACCGACTTGGTAGCGTCATCGTTTGCCGGAATAACGAAGTCGATGTTCGTAGGATCGGAGTTGGTATCAACGATACCGAATACGGGAATACCCAAACGGTTGGCTTCGCGAACTGCAATATTCTCCTTCATTACGTCGATAACGAACAAAGCAGACGGCAGACGAGTCAGGTCAGCGATAGAACCCAACGTCTTGTCCAACTTGGCACGTTGACGGGAGATTTGCAGGATTTCTCTCTTAGAGAGATTAGAATAAGTACCATCGTTAGTCAGCTTATCGATAGTAGCCATCTTCTTCACAGCCTTACGGATTGTCGGGAAGTTGGTCAACATACCACCCGGCCAGCGCTCGATTACATAAGGCATAT